>Ga0210059_1003544_pt1 | contig 25027 bp, 15 predicted proteins | sample Ectturendosymbi2_FD_188042 | JGI IMG/M metagenome (GOLD analysis project Ga0210059, IMG submission 188042) | Ecteinascidia turbinata endosymbiont from Florida, USA - Sample 2 (SPAdes) (version 2) | ecosystem: Host-associated > Tunicates > Ascidians > Unclassified | place: Key West, Florida... | reverse complement strand
TCAGCAGATTTTGTTTTTGTTGTTTCTCAAGGCCTAATAGCCTGCAAGGTATTTTAACTGGAGTCAAACATCGCCTGTGAACCTCTTCAATAGGCCTACACTTTAACTCACAAGTATCTGGCTTTTTATCTAAATCAGTGCATCTTAACCTTTCTTGGGACATGTACCTCCTAGCCCGTAACCAGCTTGGGACCCCAGGTGGGACGAAGAGTTTTCTGAGAGGGGCCTAAATTTTTTAAACTTTGTCCAACACATTTTCCAGGAGCACCTTGCGGTTGAGAAATCTTGCCACACTGTCTATAGCGCAACAATTGACCGACAATATAAATTTTGACATTGCCATTGAAGAATTTGGCAACAAAAGCTACTGTGTAGAAAATTGTACTTTTCATTTCAAAAATAAAGATGGTCCTAATTTTTTACACTTTTTTAACTATTTTTCCCTTCATGTCATTTTTGCCTTTTGTTTAATTGTTACTTACCATGTTTGAATTTTTTGATGTGTATTTAAAGCATACCGTATTTGAGCATGTGACAGCACTGTAATATTATAATGGCGCACAAACTAGTTGCAAAGCTTTAAGAGCCAGTCACCGTGCAATATGTATTTTATGGGCTTCGGGGGCGCCAAACTCAAGGGCCGCCCCGGGCAGCACACACTCTAGCTACGCCACTGATTTCGAGGTTCTGGAATGTTCCGCTATCTTTCTTTCGAATCCTACTCCGGAATAACTTGTTAGAAGCAAAATGAGCTGATCGCGCAGAGATTTAGAACGCCGATGAGCGATCACACGATCTGTTAATTAGCTCGTTACGTCACTACGCAGTGCCGTAAATTTGTTGAGTGTTTCTCTCTTTCTCTTACTCAGGGGCGCAGAGTGCCACTGCAACATTTATTGAAATTATTTTTTTGCCAACTTAGCAATTTTTCACGTTTATGTAAGTAAAATTTATTTCGAATCTAAATATTCGAAAAAACTCTGAATTTTGGATTCGAATACTGAAGGATTCGAATCCAAAGGATTTTCATTAATCCATTATGTGCATGCCTACTCCAGGGGTGGTGGATCTGCAGCCCGCGTGCCAAATGCGGCCCATGTAAACATATCCGATGGCCCGCATCAGAATTTTTGTTACCCAAGGAGCACAACATTGCGTCAAAGCGAAACTCCGTGGCAAGCAGACACATAGACTGCAAGTCAAGAGAAATCCCTCCTATTCTCATAGTTTTTCTCCTTATTTTCCTTAGGAAGACAAGCGAGAAAGTTTCACATATAATTCATTACTTTTGCGGCCGGTCAAAGATATTCCAGAATATATTCCGTGATAGTCACTAGGTTCCCTACCCCTGACGTAGTCATAGTCTGCAGACAAAAACAAAACTACGTAGCCCACACAAGTACTGTATAAGGTTAACACATTTGCCCATCTTCTTCAATGTGATGTTTGTTGTTGCTAGTCTTCAATCATGCAATTGTGGTGTATTCTTTGACAAAGCAACACGCATGTCTTTCTTGGCATCCAACCTATTTCTGTGTTTCGTTTTGATAGTAAGAAGAGCTGAAAACCCCCACTCGCAGGTTGTAGCAAAAGGAATAAGAGCAACAATGGCTCTCTTTACTAGTATAGTGGGTCAAGGGCGTACGCAAGGGGGTGTTGGGGTTACCTCCCCTTGAGCTTGATATTTTACGAAAACTTTGTTACTTGTGCAAAGGAGATACATTGTTTTTGCATACTTTTTGCTTGTTAATATGTCGACTTAATGCAAATACCACGGAATGAATTTGCATGCAAATTTCAAGGACATTACAAATGGGCCAAAAAGTAATAATTAGGTTTTGGTGGGAATCTGGATTGTCGTCTGCATCCAGAAAGCATCTCACCACTTTTTGCAGACCTTTTGTCCACTACGAATGTTTAAGATTGTGTTCCGCGGTCGTTCACTTTATGCGAACAATTGTCTTTGTTTTGTCTGCAGTGGCTTAGCAGCACAAGTGCTGACCGCATTGGCTACATTACCAATTCTTGTAGGATGATAGAACTGTTGCACGAGCTCAAAAACAGCAGTTGTTAACATAGAAGCATTCAGGCATTTGATAATGTCTCAGCAGGGAAAAAGGAAAACTAAGAATTTGCTGGACATCTATACGTCACAAAAAATCGAAAATTTTCTTGCGTACCATATGCGCATACTCAATTCTTGTGTAGTTTAGCAAGATTCGATCTTGCAAACCGGGGTGTACGTCAGACACAGTGTTGCCAGATGCTGGTTAAAAATACAGCCCAATGTCCTCATAAAACAAGCCCAAAACCACCCCAAATAACTCCAAACTAGCCCAAATTACATCCCAAAATTTGTGATGAAACTAGCAGTTTGCAGTGAAAGTAACCACTATTATCTTATTGCAGTTGCAGCCTTTGTGCAACACAAGCTGATCTTTCGTACAAAGCAACCTCAAATATACAAAATAACAACATCTAGTGACATCGTTACGGCAATCAAACTGTCATTGATAGTACCACATTGCAATCGAAATAAAATGCTAACAGCAAACCCTGGTGGATACTACAGTATATCAAGCACGTGCTTGGAATAAAGACAAAAAGCTTCTTGTTTTCTTTATCTTTTGCAATTTCAAAACACAACTTCAATTGGTCAAACTAAGATAGAATATGTTTGATCTGATATGATATACTGCGTAGTAATTCTTCAAGGTGATGTAGGCTTACATCGTTTATATATTAGAATGGCAAGCAATATGTCATTCCTTAAAAATTTAAATCATTGTAATGTGCCCTTGCTTCACATCAGCAGTATTAAGAATAGGCTAAGTTTTTTTTATCTGCAAGTGTTTTTTGCATCCAGCCGTTCAACTTGATCCTTTTCTCACTTTACGCAATAGCCGCAGGCCAATCGCTTATTTACCTGAGCCAATTTACAGTCCCGTCGCTACAGGGGGCTTTTGGGGTCTTAGCTCCCCCAAACATGCTCCAAGGCCCCCAAATTGAATTTTGAAGCACTATAAATCGGTGTCTTTATCAAATTTCAGAATGCCAAGCCCCCTGTACAAACGTAAAGCCCTCCTACTGAAAATTTTCTGGCGATGGTTCTGCACATTTACCCAAAGCTTTACATCAGTGGTTCTTAACTGGGGGGGCGCGTCCCCCCACGGGGGCGTCAAGAAATTTCCAGGGGGTGCAAGCCCGTACGGACCCGATAATATGGAAAGTTTGATCAATAAATACATTAGTTTTTAGTGCTTATTAAGTTATTTAAAGTCGGGGCTTGAAACAAAGGACAATTACGGAAGGGAGGCGTGGTAGAAAAAAGGTTAAGAACCACTGCTTTTCAATCCTTCATCAAACTCTGATACTTGTACACTTACTGGTTAAATGAAATCACAGTGTCACGCAACCGTCTGCAGCAAAAACAGTTCTGTGGCTGTTTTTCCTGTGGCAACTGACTATTGTGACTACTTCTGCATGCGTATATGCTTTGCTCGTAGTATCGATTACCAACCACAGTGAGAGTAATGGACTGTATGATGCGACCACAGCAAACCACACACCGCCCCACTGCCTTCTGTAAGTGGGGGCAACGGGGACACAGGTGACCTTAAACTAACAACATTATGAATAATTTCAGGATGTATCGAGATCGACTTGAAGCAAATTTATTGCAGCTCTTCCCGCACACATAAAATTCAGAATGTTTTTCTATAATTTCTGTTATTATTTTCAAGGTCAACATTGTTGCTGAATACGTAAATGCGAAGAGAATGACTATTATAGTGCGCTTTTACACTGAACACAAGCAAACAGTTTTGATCTCGTGATACGTCAAAACCATGGACGTCCGCAGGGGGGAAACAGGCATTTGCCTCCCTGGAAATTGGGACTAAGCATAAACATTTTCGAGAAAACGTGACGTCAGCAGCTCAAATCCGATTAATTGATTTTTTTCTTGCAATAACAGTTTATTTACCGCTATGACACTCACACTTCACAAGAGGTTTCACTATTCTGGTGTCATGTAGTGGTGAGCTTGCAGTTAACTCATCTCCTTTGCCTGCAGACGCAAGTTGCCAAACTTACGAGCGGGTTGTTCGACTGTTGGTCTTTATTGTGTAGCAATAACATGGCAACAAATCTTCTAATGTTCACTTCAAGTTACGATAGTAGGCGTTTTGCCGCATGTGACTGTTGAATCTTGGCAGGTAATGCAGCGAGGCAGTGACTGCTGACAGAGGTAAGCTGGGATTCCGGAGAGCGACGGCATTGCCCCCCTGAACTTTCAAAAGGGGGCAACGGGGAGGAGGTATCTTTTTCATAACAGCATCATAGCTAACTTCATGGTATATCAAGGTCGAATAGAAAGAAATTTGCTATAGTTTATTTTTTTACTTTTGAGGTCAACATTGTTATTTAACAGAAGCAAGCATAATTTTAACGATTTCTTTGTTTTTTTATAAGTTTCCATTGCCCTCAACTTTTTTAATGCCCCCCCTGCCCTACCACTGTTCCGGCGTCCCTGCTTCTGTGTGGTACCGAAGAATTTCATGTTGCGCACCCTTCAACTAACAGATAACGCTTTAAAACGTTTTAAACGTTTCACAAAGGTTTCATATTAGCTGGGCCATTTCTTGACAAAATATTTCAAATGTGCGATGATTCAAATTTCAAGATCTGACGAAGTTGACTACCTACACACAAGTAGACAAAATTTCTTGTAACTCGTTGATATTGACGCACGGTGGAAGGTTGAATCAGCAGGCTTCTGATTTGAGTCCGAAGTCTTAACCAATAGGGGGAATGCATCCAAAAAGCTCTCTGTTTTAGGTTTTGCTTTTGTCTTATACTGGTTGTTAAGCCATGTCATGGCGATCGATCAATGGCAAGTCAGCTCAGCAGTAACCATGGTTAAGACAAAACAACTGTTGGCCGCTGTTCTGAAATTTGAGCCCTATGGCGAAAATCCACCTATTACAACATTCTTTTTTCTCCTTTCTTCGTTGAATACACTTCCTATTATTACTTTCATATTACTTGATTTGATTTCTTTACAATTTCTTGCTATTATGTCCTGTGGTACTGCAAGCGTTCTTTCGTTCTTTTATTTTTTCTATTTCGTGATACTATGTTCTTTCTGCTTTCGAAGCCTGTTTAGACCATGCCAAGAGCTTTTAGGATTTATTCATGTAAATAGTAGTTTGTTTTTGAAAAACTAAAATGCATTTGTCCATTGTGGCATACGACTTGGCCGTTCAGTTCGCCAAGAAACTCAACCACTCACCTTTATGTTGCAAACCTACGATGCAGACATACCGCAAACTCACAAACTGCACTGGCAACAGCCCTGATACTGGTTTTCCGTTTTCATTTTGGAGGTTTGTAAAATCTTGAGTCAGTTCTAAGTTTTCCATATTGCATTCCTATATTCACTGCTGCCTTTCCTTTCGAGGCTGTCATCAGACATTAAAGAAATAACCTTGTAAAAAGACAGACCAATTTCACATAGCACTGCGGCAAGTCGAGAACTGTAGCGAATGCGACTGCGTTTGTGATTACATAATGTATGAGGTCGGGCAGTTCTCACGCGGCAAAGAAATAACGCAAACAGTGATACTATTACGAAACAATGGCATTGTTCATGCTATTCGATTAGAGGTTGGGTAAAGTCCGGCACGTAAATCCTGACGTTGAACCAAGCGTAAAACACTGTTTATTTTAGAGTATTTTTTATCTCTGTTTCTACTTCCATGGGCGCCAAAAAGGGGCGCCACAGACGTTTGGGTGGGCAATTGCCCCAAAGTGCCCACCGGTGGATCCGCCAATGTACTGGGGCTGAACACGCATATATCATCAGAAAACAGTAGATGATTCACAACCATATTTCCCACTGTGCATCCTACCCTGACTGAGCCCAGCTGGTCTGAGAGTTCATCCAGGTGAACAGCAAATAAATCTGGGCTCAGAACTCCCACTTGCATTACCCCATTGCTTACAGTAAAGGGGAGTGAATAGTTGGTGCCCATTCAGTGCCGGCCCTTAGCCGATTGGACCGATTGCTTCAAATCGGGCCCCGCGCCAAAGGAGGCCCAGCGCTGCGCCTACTACTAGCCTCGCAAACTTACACTTTCAATCGAAGCTGCTTGTGTAGCACCTGTGCAGGACCCACAGTATTTTAAGCGTGGGGCCCGTTGCCAGCGAAAATCAAAGTTCACTGCGCGGTTTTTAACACCCTTTTGGTTCTTTCATCGTAAAAGTGGTAGTTGTTTTTCGGGGATGTGTAGCCTAGTTTTTTCAATGGAACAATGCGTTTTGTATCATATGTTTTTTTCATTAGCATTTTGCTTTTAAGACAGAGAGGGCTTAAGTTTTGAAGCTGTTTTCTGTTGAGGTTACAAGCGTTTCGTATTTGGCAGGTAAGTTTCAATAGCTGCTGCAAGATACGGTTCGATAGTTATTGCTGTTTCAATAGTTACTGCTATTTGTCTTCTGAAGGTTAACTGCAGCTCGTAATTGCAGATATGTGCTTCTTAGTCAGTCTTATTCAATTTCCCTCTCGTAGAGATATGACGAGGCAATCTGAGATTGGTGAAAACGTTGGAATAAACCTAGTATTAATTATTCAAACTGTATTACTATTACACGTGTGCAAAAAATAATGGTTCCTTGAAAAAGTAACAGAAAATTTCATTACGAATATTTTTACAGTAAAGCCATTGGCAAAGAAACAGAAGTAACAGCTACGTCCAAGCGAAGTAAGCCTCAAGATGTTGTTGTGGTGAAAGTTGCATCATGAGTAGGCTACTATCGGAACAAGGATTAAGGCATAAATCTCAAATAGATGTTAAGGTTAAGTTAACCCTTAACACGTTATCAGAACTGTATCATGAAAGGTCATGAGTACATAAAACACTCCTTGAAGAATTGTGGAGAAAAGAACATGGACAATACTGTGTGAAAACTATTGTGTTTAGTCATGTGTGAAGTTATTGTATAACATACCAAGGGCAAAAAGCTATTAATTTGGCAAAATCATTGAAGTAAAACGGACTCAGAAAATATCCAAATTCAGAAACTGTCAAGACTCGAACTAGCATGAAGTAATACCAAGTCAACAAAGGCAAAGCATAGCAAATGGCTAAAATGCACTACAGCAAGAGCAATCAAGTATGGAAAAGAATGTAATAAATAAAAGACATCTCTTAAACAAGTTTTCTATCAATGGCAAGATGAAACAAAACATTAAGAGAACTAAGTGAAGAAGAATGGATTGAAGAAATAAAGGCTCAAGAAAGAAGCTTTCTACCTGTACAATGAATGCCAGAGTTATCATCAAGCAAAACAACAACAACAAGTGGTGCATCATCAAATCAAGCAGATAGAAAATGTTGGAATGAAGTCTTGATAGAAAAAGAGAGAAATATTTTTGGTGAACTATTAGAAATACAAGTAAAAACAAGCAATATGCCCTTGCTATGTCATGAAATCATTACATACAGTAAAAACCAATCATGCGTAACACAGCATGTGATGTAGTGAAATGTCGCAATAACGTGTTAAAAGGAACAAACCAAGAACTGTAAATTGGGGGCATTGCCCACAGCGAGTGGGGCATTGCCCACAGCGAGAGGGGCATTGCCCACATAAAGAATAAACTAGTTTTGGGGCATTGCCCACATAATAAAACAAACAAAAGATTTTTGCATAAATACCTTGCATTTTGGACTTAAGAGTTCAGTTATGATTAGTTGCTCGAACTTGACTTGCAAAGGACGTACAATAGCTGGAGGAGGTCTTGTAGAGCAAAAGTTAAAAGAAAGGCTTTAGTAAGCAATGTATGCTGAACAATGCAGTAAGTTTTTGACCTGCACAAATGTAAGTACTTTGATTCTTGGTTTGTTCTATCAACACTTTGTCATCATTTAGCGTTGTAAATCATCTGTCATAACAGAGTTCTGTCACATAAATATTTGTTTTGGACTTGTAATAATTTTCAGAAAATATTGAAAATAGGGACAAAGTCCTGTCAAAATTTTTATGATTTCGGACTTAGAGACATTTTGATAAATTAAAGGGGTTTTGTGTTCATGTGTTTGTTTTAAAGTTATAAACCGTTGGTCATTAAGAGTTCATGCTCATACTTATGATCATACTGTAATAAAACATAATGATGTGTTAATTGGGTGTGTAGTCCTGTCGTTGGCAGCTAGGGTCAATGACATTGACTTCAGCTCTTAGTGTGTTGAGGTCTCTAGTAGGACTTAGCCTCGAGAGCCCACGATTATGTAATAAGATGCGATATTAGCGTTAAATGTTAACCCTTAAGCGCTATGGTAGCATGTTTTCGTCCAAGTCTTTCGTGGACATGTATGATTGAGCTAGTGTTTACTAACCACGATAAGGCTATGGCCGTAAAACAGATGGGCGTCGTAAATTCTGAGATGTAGCCTAACAAATTGAAAGTTGGAAAAAGTTAAAAGATGTGATGACTTTCCTGAAAGTTTTGGAGGCTACTAAACGTAGGCGTACGGGACTTTTGGCTTTTGGAGGAAAAATTTTCGATTTGCCCGAATTTTTCCGCCACTACCATACAACCTTCAATAGGAAAGTTTTACAGAGGGATTATTTGCAGTTTTGCCCGAACTTTTTTCATTCTTTCCTGAATCTGGTGAAACAGTTGCCGTCCCTCGCCTCGTAGGCCAATGCTACCAAAGTACTTGGCTATTTTGAAAAATTTCTGAAAAGTAAGTTTATACTTATTGGGAAATCTGCAATTGCTTTATATATTTCTTTTGTGTTAGAAGAGATAACAATTTTTCAACTTTTCCGGGACATTCAAAACCTGCTCTAATCAGCGGTTTGTGTTCTTTACAGGTTCATTACTCAATCATTCTGACCGAATTGACTTCAACTCTTGGCCGGGTCTTACCAAGACCTTGTAAATTGGTACTGCATCCTTCTTATCAGGCGCACGGTGTGCGGAAGAGCTGCAGGGAACACATCCAGAACACAAAAAACAACAAACCGGAAATTGTACCAACTCAGCCGTGGCCCTACAAGACCATTGTACTTTCACAGAGCCAACAACAAACCACTATCAGAAAAAAGGTCTTCCCTTTCGGACATCGGTCTTTCACATCATCGATTTCTATCATTATGACTTGACGCTCCTCAAAAATTTTAGTAAACACCACTGAGTGGGGCCCCGCAAAACTGCTTACAATCGGGCCCCGCACTTGCCAAGGCCGGCCCTGATCCCATTTTACTTGCATGGTCTTTTGCCTATACCAACTTCCATAACTTCATCCCCCCTTATAAAAATCCTAGCTGCGCCCCTGAGCTACGTTGACATTTTGCTTATACTTTTCAGGTTACTGACGATGCAATGCAAACGGACGTTCACAAAGCGCTTTACCCATTCTACACAAAAAAATTGCTCCATTTTACGGCAGTAGTCACAAAAATGCATTTCGTTGGCAGCAATAGCCAGGTATATTGCGACAAGTTACAAAATAGACTACCTGCAGAATTTTCAAGCAGGGTACTTCTTTACAAAGAAGCAAATTGCCACGGTCTTTATCCAAACCACAATTATGTCTTTATTTTACCTAGTAAGACTTGCCAGCATCACTTAGAAACAAGAGCTGCAAACGTCTAAGATCTTGTCCAAAGCAATCAAACAACCTTTTAATATATCCTTGCTTGTCTTTACTTTTTCACAGTGAGCGCTCATCCACATAAATCGGACAAGCGTTCAGTCTCGCACTAACAATGGATGTTTCAAACTAACCACGCTTCTTTTTTCACAGTAGGCCGTAAAAGTACGTGGCTATCCGCTATCAGAACTTACTGTCTCCCTGCATTACCTGCTTTCAACACTTGCATGCGGCAAAACCAGCGTTGCCACTGGGGTCAGTCTCGTTAACATCAGATTGTTGCTGCGTTTTTCAACATCAGATAACATCAGATTTTACATTGCAGTTTTAATACAAACTAAATTCTACCAATACCTAACAAAGTGTGATGACCCACGTTGATTCCGAAACAACGAAGTATCGTCATAAAATGAAGAAGTCGCTTGTGCGAATGTGCGTTGTGCGTAACGTAAATGTTATTCCCAGGGTTGCTAGATATTTTCCGCACCTTATGGCCAAAATCGTAATAAAAGATGGCCAAATGTGTGTTTTTCAAGACCAGCATTCTTCAGACATGGCCAAATGTTCGATATTTATCATCAAATGGCCAATCTGGCAACCCTGGTTATTCCCAACGCAGTGAAAAGAGCTTCTTCAGATTGGAAAGATATAACCAGCCACACATGAGGGTGAGAAATTGACGAGAGAAACTTACAAAGCATGAATCTAACATGTTTTCATCTTAAAAGGATAGGTAATACGAGGAACAAAAACAAAAGCCCAGTCAACATCAGGTTTGTCGCCAAAACATCAGACATCATTTCTCTGAAAACATCAGATCTGATGTTAAAATATCAAAAGTGGCAACACTGGGCAAAACGCCTACTACCGAACTTGAAGACAAGTGAACACGTGAACATTCTTTGCCGTGTTATTGCCAACGCAATAAAGTCCAACAGCAGAACAATCTGCACGCAAGTTTCGCAACTTGCCTCTGCAGACAGGCAAAGCAGCGATCATGAGTGAACTGCATACTCGTCACTGCGCAACACCAGGACAGTGAACCTGGTTTTTGTGCACTGTGGCTGTCATACCGGCAAATAAACAATCAATGCAAGAATTAAATCAATTTAATCGGAATTAAGCTCCTGACTTCAGGTTTGCTAATTTTTGGTTCTTACTCCCAATTTCCAAAAGGGTTGCGAATGACCGTTTTGCTCGCCTTGCGGACGCCCATGCCCTTTCAGTCGTAATTAAAAGGCCCGTGCTTTTTTTGAAGGCCTTATTTCAAACTTATATTGTTTTCAGTTATCTGTAACATAGCAATGCTATGTCAAATGTAATAAACCCTATAATGACAGCATCAATGCCGTGTTAAGATCAAACAATCAATGTTCTATCTATTTGTTACAGTAGCCTTAATGTTTGATTCCACGCAACCGGCGCAGCAAACACGGCCCACACGTGTTGTGCGGAACAAAAAAAAGTGTTAAACGGCCCACAGTTGGGCTGAGGCCCACCATTGGGCACAGTATTATTCGTTAACTGGCTTTCTCATTGCTGTAAAGTTTCGAGTTTTCATTGGACAACTCGGTTGCAAGATACACTGGATATCACACGGGCTGGCTACGAATACGATTTTATGTGATTGCATATCGGTTATTCTATTCTTGTGCAGTGAAAGGATACAATACATATCTACAATGGTGGTGTGACTGACGGGGGTACATGGGTGTGAACCTCCCCTGACAAGCTAAATGCAAAAACTGAGCCTCCATTTTGCTTATATTTCGATATTCAATACTCTTTTAGTTTTCAGTAAGTTGTTGTTTTTGGGTTTTTCAGACGTTTTTGGACTATTGTTTTCGGTTGATTTCGGGTTTTAGTATATAGAAATCCACATCCGGATAAACTTTCATTTATAAACCTTTTTCTGAATGTTGGCAAGGGGTCCCCTACCGTGGCCAGTGGGCCTCTTGCAACTACATTTCCCACCCCGGCTGAAACCTCTAGCTACGCAACTGATCTACAACTGAATTTTCCTGAATAATTTTTTACTAGGCTATACTAAATATGCTTACAATCAACGTGTATTCGGCAAACGTCACCTGCACAACAGCCAGCTTACCAAGGCAAATACTGACAACGAAGTTATTCGCAATGCATGTCGCAATGGTTGGCTTAGGAAGTTATGGTCGTGTGAAGATCAATTTCTTTGACATATTAGATAAAAACGTGTGAAATCAGTGCTGATTTCAGTTCTGGTGTCTCTGTATGTCGTAACAAAGGTACTCAATCAGATTTGGCCCCCCGGCCGGGGTACGAGAGGCCCTTCCTCCGGTTCTGACCTAACGAAATGTTGCTACACAAATTTTTATTATCATAATTGAACAACGTTACAGGCATCTAATTAACACAGTTTCTAGTAACCCATTATCGGATCTTTGTCAACAAGGTTCTTTGTGTTTATTCTGCTAAATTTGAAATACCATGGCAAGTTTTTGAAGTACATTGTCTATTTGCTTAAACCTGTTATTTTAAACCGGTTGTTTGGGGGAGATTGTCAGCTGTTCCGCAAGGAATTCATTGTGGACGTAGCCTAATTATCAACTATCACAAGGTGAAATCTTCCGTGTATTGCGATAGTAATAGAAACAATGTTCCGTTGCTAAGAAGTATTGAAAAACACTGCCTTAAATTCTAGTACACCGTTTTGCATTTCTTCAAGGAAACATCAAGAACTGTTTTCCTTTTATCGTTTAGTGCTTGTTATGCAAAGAATATGGCAACATATATTTGTAACAAATGACGCTAGAAATGACATAATGAACACAGTAGTGAAAGGCTACATACTTAGGAGTCATCACAACACAGCTGTTGTGCATGTAGCAACGAAAAATGGAAATACCACCAAAAAAATAATAGTTTCATGGCGAGGGTCTATAAAAGCTAAAATAGTTCCAATCATTTCAAATAAATTACTTCTAAAAAATACTTCGTTGCGTAAAAATCATTTTTGCAACGCGCCACCAGAGTTTTCTTTAAATCCTTTTAACCAGAAATAATATTCGAAATATAAGCATTAATTCGACAATGAGCTTTGTCACCACTTTTTGTATCTTTCGGCACAGATGCAGGTTGTTTACGTAACTATTCGATGCACCATTATTTTCGAACTTCAGCTAGTAGCATACTTTAACACCTGTTTTTGGGTCTTATGGAAGGACAGTAGCAAAATAAAGTTCGAAATAGCAAAGCCCAAAAAAGTTAATAACTAATAAAGTAAAAACTGCTCGCAGGTTTCAGTGAATTTACTGAAACGACCTTATCGAACGACGTACTGCAACGACTCGACACAATTTTCTGCTTCACGTCCCACAAGGTATATAATCTGTTGCGTTATGATTTGCTGCACGAAATTTTCCCAACTTCCCGGTGCTACTAACAATTATCTGGTCTTAGGCGCTTATATAATACCCAACCTTTTAAATTGCGCGCTTGCACAAGGAATGCAGGTCAACTGATTTTTATTCATGGAAGTGATTCGGTAGTAAACTGTTTCCTTCCAGTTGTTTCGCTTTCAGGTAAGCAGACAATCCTTTCTTCGTTCCGACGTCCAAATCGTCTATTGAACGTCGTCGGTTTTTCAGAATAGATTTTATAGGCACAGGGCGACTGCTCCCTTCGACTGAAGCAGTTCCAAGACTGGTAAGTTTGTCCCTTATCTCGAGCATGGCTCTATTGTACTCATCAGTGTCATTAAAAGCTGTCGAGCTCGAGGTAGGTTTTGCATTTTTGCCAGATGCAAACTTTTTCTCAGACCGGCTGAAGCTGGCGGAAGCAATCCGGACGCGTGGTTTTCGTCCCTTTTTTTGACTTGTTTTTGGGCCGACTTCGTCCTTGACAGGTGCACTGTCTTCGGTTGTTTCGTCTGGTTTAAAACCTTTCATAGCCCTTTGAAATGTCGGTGATCCCACCGGTAAACTGGTATTGAGCACCACCCGCTTCTTTTGAGTGCTGGGAGAAGGAGTCTGCAAAAATTTGTGCACCTGGTGACGGCGTACTGCTTCGGAAGTGCAGTCAAATTCATATTCGATATAGTTTTGCAACGTGGAAGAGGAACCAAGTTTTTTTTTAATTGAAACTAAGAAATATTTTCTGATGTAACGAACACGGTTAGTAGCGGGAAAACTTTGTCAAATTCTTTTTATGCTACCTGTGGAGACTTTTTTGATGATTTGCGGTTCATGGCTGTGATCATCTGACTCGCAGGCCGCAAGTTCTTGGATCGTCTATTTGCTGCCTTTAGCTTTGTCAATTCTCCGGAAGGACAGGAAGAATTAAAGGAGGGTGGTGGGTGCACTTTGTTTGGTTGCTCGCTGTGTGCTCCGTGGATAGCAGGAAAAAGCAACGAAGAATTATGCTTAGGTGATTCGCTGCTGTCGCTCAAGCACAATATTTCTGAAACATTGCAAAACATCAAAACCTGTTTAGGACAGGGTTTCTGAAACATTTGTGGGTCACGGATCCCTAGGACATTGTAATAAAAGGTACGGTCCCCTCAAGAAGAAACGTTGCAATAAATATTTGAAATTAGTTTCATTCATCGCGGTAGTAATCGAAATGTCTGCAAAGTCTATTAACGCTTTACATCACATTCACGGACCCCTTGAAGGAAATTCACAGACCCCAAGAACCTTTGGTTTGGAACAAGAGGACCTACTTGCGACAGGACCAACTCCAAACCGATCCGTACCCTCAGGAAAAGTAACATGACGTGTTCTAAACTTGCTATTGGCTGCAAAAGGCATACTGCAGTGCAGATCTTGCACTTATAGCATCGAGATTTTCACAAGCGCTTTCGCGAGAAAGTTTTACGAGCAAATGGTGACTTTGATCCCAAGTAGGAGCTTGTAACTTTACCAAACACAAACTTTCAAAACATGTCAATCCAATGAAGATAAACATCTATTTGCCAGCTTAAATCTGAACATAATTTTTCAAAACAAAGCACCAGAAAAATGCACCTTTTATTGATGATGTTTTGAAAATAAGGGGCATTAAATATCCACATGTTGAGATTGGTTGTTGTTTGCCTTCCCCTACCAAATTTCTGGCTACGCGCCTGTGCGAGAGAGGTAGTGATAGGTCGCTATCAGAGTGGTTGTTGCTACTTGTTAAGCATGGTAGATTGGGATCCTACATCTGCCGGAAATAAATTCGTTTCAATTGTGTAAAATGTAAAATATTATCACAAACTTTTCACCAATTATCGCATTTACCATGTCGTAGGTTCTGCCTGAAGCATCTTTGCTGGCCATACGAAAAACAGGTGTGTTGTGTTTTCTTTAATTAATGGTAAAGTGAATGTATGAGCCGAAAGAAGCAACAACCAAGCCTGTCCGGTCTGAGCGTTAGTTATAATTTTCGTAGTAGATCTACATAAGTTTGTGCTCTTGTGTCTATGACCGCGTCTGTATGGACCACGAGTCTGCAATAAACAATTATTGTATAATTATAAGTCAAAAAGTTCATAAGTTTTGAATAAGCTGTTCCAATGTAAGTGGTCAAAAGTTGAAAAGAATTCATCATGCGTTTTTCTCATTTTTTCGGCTTTATGAAGCATGTATTGGCAACAAGTATCCCATCAAAAATTGTATTCCAATGTGTCGTGATATTTGTTGTAAAATCTTACCACGTGCACAATTAGGAGATCCGGTGGGGCACTCGCTTTCTCTTCTAAACGTTGTTACTATAAAAACATTTAGATAACATCCTGTTATTTCATATTTGTAATGTTTTGTTGGAAAGCTTTTGGAAAATTGGATTCCTGTAGTGTGTAGTGTGTGAAAATGTTGATCTAATACCAGGAATCAGCAGAACGACCGTACGTAAACAGGTATAATATTTGTCTGTTTTCCCCTTGGATACTTTTGCTGAGCTCGTGATTAAGACTAGCATCAAGAAGTTTAAAGGAAATTAAAGCTGTCATTCTTCTTGTCACGCAGTCAGAGCAAGATGATGTCACTGCTCATCAAGTGCAAATATTACATCGAGGAAACGAAGTGATAACTAGATACCGCTCTAAAAGAGAGCGAAATCTGGAAATATTACCTTCGTGAACGATTTTTTCGCAGTCCGGCGAAGACAGGATGGTTTTAAACGTGCTTCTGCGATACCGGGAAATGATAGGCGATGAAGAAGGGCCTCGTAGCTGTGATGGCGGCACTCCGGGTGGCGTGTGGTGAGAAGCTCCAACCTGGCGGTGTAAGGCGCTGTCAAAAAGGAGGTTCGATCGCGGTGGTGAGGCTGAAACGCTGCGCCTTCGAGCACCACGTCTTCCTCGCAAGTGGGAAGCAACGCTTTCGCCGGTGAAATCGGTTTGTCTCGAACGTTCGTATGCACTTGGAAAATTTCTTGTGTCGAACGAACCTACCGGCGACGATTCATTGGAAGAAGTCAAAGGCGAACGGCTCAGTGACGGCTCGCTCCAGATACCCCGATTTGGGGCGTAAGGGTGCAGAGATGTTTTCGTTTGCTTCCGGTTGGAATACTTGTCGATAGCGCCCTCGTATGGTCGTGATACGAATCGAGAAAGACGGAGTCCAACTTCGATATCAACTTCACTTCGCTTGCGTCTTCTAACACGTTTGCTTTTTTCCAAACAGGCAAGGTCTTTATAATCGAACAGCTTTGTTTTCTTTGTCGAAGTTTTTTTCTTGGCGAGTGGTGACGAAGGTTCGGATTTAGCCTTTGCTATCGATGGTCTCAGTTCAAGATTATGGTCACTGTCTTCAGAGGCTGACGTATCAGACAAGACCTGAAAGAAAAAACATATTTCTGCATGCTTTTCATAAAGTTTCAGTTGCACTTGCAAATATGCAGGCCTAAACAACCGACAATGAAAAATTTCAGCTGGTTCCTACCAGTCGTTTACTTCAAAGCTCCACTGTCTGGCCCTTTCTGCTGCAAAATGCAAGTCCAACAGACCTCCATTCAAAGTCCGGAATAATACATCTATTTTATCTGAAACTCCTCAACGTCTTCTTAATTTTGCTAATTTAAACTTTTTGTATTGCTCAATTCTTACCTAATAATACATTGAGTTCTTGTCTCGCGTACACTAAACAAGTATTTGATAAAATCAAGACTTCCTGGACCATTAAACTGGAACAGAATCTTAAAAAACTGTTTTCTCTTTGCTATTTTGCCTAATAACTTTTATGAATATCCGAATTTTTATTTTTATGTCCTCAAATAAAATATTCTCTTGATAGCTTTGTATACATTGTAAATAGCAATATACGAACGGATTTTTGCAAATTACCCGAGAAATTTCAAAGTGTTAATATGCATAAATGTCTTTATCCATACTTGAACTCCTCTTCGAAATAGAAACAAAGATATACTGATTTTAATCAAGAACAAATAGCTTGTTGCGAGCGTTCTGATGGACAACACTAACTACTGCCACTAAACTTGAAGTTTTTGAAGAGCGTACAGATTATGTTTGATTTTTACTTGAGTTATACGTATCAAAATCAACATTTGCTGAATAATTATGATGCCTTCGAACGGAAATTATCTTTTGGGGGGTTTGTTCATCAGAACTATAAATTCAAGCTCATCACTGATTAGCAACTTTGACCGCTCGTAATGTTCACCATACATGAATTTGACAAATGTCCGTAGACAGCCATTACAATCAGAGGACGAAGACAGTATCAGTTTTAATTTGTGTTGTACAGTAGCTTTCACGAACCAAATGAACAGTAATTGTTTATACCCGATTTGTTTTATGACGTGGTTGGATTATGCACTAACATAGGCTTGAAACTTGAATGTTATTTGAACAGAATCTTTTACCAAATAAAATTGTTTTGATTTGAAACTTGGAGTCTTCAGTAAAATTTTTGTAGGAAGATTCATGTCATGGTAAAATTGTGTTCATAGATGCGTCACTCATCGCAAAAAGGAATCCATGTTTGCCTAAAATTGACTATCGAAGGACAAAGGTTCGTTGGAAAGGTATTTACCACAACGAAACGACAATTCAATACCACGAATGAAAATTCATGGAACTTTTTTTCATATTATCAGTAACTGAGTGATTCATAGTTTGGTCTGCATCGGTGCATTGGCAGATAAACTTCTTTGAATCAAATATCTAAAGTTTAAAACAATAACTAATTGTATTAAGACCGAACTTCATTCACTATTTAAAGTTTAAACAGTACGAGGAACAGGTTATTTGCGGTTCTTCATTTTAATGCTAAAGAAATGAATGTTGTAATATGTAATGAAGCGTGTTTAAATTCGAAATTTCCCACATGCTTTTCCTTGTTTTTGTTCTATTTGCGATCTTGAAAACGGCAGTAGAAGCATAAAACAGCATTGGTGAAAGTCAGGTGCTGTTCCTTCTCAGTAAAAATCGTCGAATTTCTGACCTACTTAAAATTTTGTGATTGTGCCAGGAGTGTCTTTTAGAAAAAGCTCATTGCCCAGCAACATGATGTTACAATATTCATAAGGTTTTTGCCGTAATAATCCTAGGCATTGGGCATTCATCATACTGCAGTGTGAAACTGAACTGTGGTGGAATATGATGCATTATCCCCTACTGGTGCGAAATTGAAATCCCAACCCCGACCAGAGCCCCACCCAATTTGTTGTTACTGTGGTTGACAAGTTCAAACTCAAATGGAGATGAAGGATTCATCAACACGGTTCGAGTGCGAACCAAGTAGTCCTCTTTATGTAATCATTACTAGCCATGCACTGAGGTTTCTGAAACTCTTTATTCGCATGTTTTTCAATCAAGCACCACCACGACAAACTTGAAAATGAATTTTGAGTCAGTTATACAGGCCTCTGATTATAGTGGCTAGCAGCCAAGACGATCGTTTTGAAATACTTGTAAACTGAATGTGGCCAATTGATTTGCTGATAACTACAAAAACTTAAGTCAGCTTGAGTAGCTAATAAAAAGGAGAGAGAGCGCTCTTTAAATGAACCTCAAAACCTGTGCTCACATCCTTCATAAGAGGCTTAAGTAACTCATAAACTAAACAATATTGCACGACCTCAAAACTATCGACTACCATACATGAGGCAAGACTGCCTATCCGCTATTTTCTGAGTTTTGCCGAAATTCTCCCAGACAACAAGATATTTTGTCCAAGAGGTTTTCCATAGCTCACTAAATCTTCCTGAAAAAACAAGCAAATTGGTCGTTCGCGTTTACGAATCAAAGCGACCTTTGTGTTTCTAGCAAAACTTGCACTACCTGCTCCTAAATAAATTTGCAGTTGCACGTGAAATCATTTTTCCTACCTGGAACAGCATGAGGTATTGTTTGTTTGCTGCTTCTGTCACTGCGTTTATTTTTTCCGGAAATGTTCTGCACACCTGATCATCAGTTCGTGAACTGGGCTCCGAGCTAAAAGTGATTTCAAGAGGGAGCGACAATAAATGATTAACTGCACTCAACACTGAGTCCACATTAAGTGCAGAGATATTTTTACAAATAAACCTTTTATCAATAGCTCTCTTGGTTCGCGTATAGTGCTTGAAATACTTAAGTTTTAAGTAAACATTAAAGCAGAGGTGCGGTTTTGAGTTTCACACAAAAAGATTTCATGCTAGATGTTGATGCTTCAGTAAGTTATCGATATAAAGCTTCTCATAGATTTGTTTTTTCGAGAGCAACTATAAACATTCCTGCAGAAAAGTGACGCAACAGTTGCAATTTAGCATTTGAACATTTCAGCTCGCAAAAAACGTTATTTTTTTCTACGTAAAGAAAATTAAGCTTTCAAGTCTGAAAAACATACAGTTCTGATTAAAAATTTAACGTGACGCTTTTGCTGTGTAAACCTTAACACGCAGGGGTTTTCGAATGTCTGTAATTGCAATATACATATCTTGGTGTATATATATCTTGGAACGTTCACAATGAATTGTAAATTCTGTGTTTTTTTACACACGAGCTTTATATCGATACAAACATCACAAAAGCTACAAACTCTTCTGCAAATGGTGAGCTTACTGTGTGCAATAAATGAGGTAGGAAATGATATCCGCGATGTGCAAGCACGTTCGTTGGAGGGGAGTGATCTTGCGAAATGATCACTTGCGGAAGGGTGCCTTCCGCTTTCGACACAGTAGTTGGCCTGGAAAAAGAATTATATCAGATCATTTACAACGTTAAATCATCTCTATGTGCCAAATGGATAAGCAGAAAATTTAAATAAATCGACATTTGCAAACAGTAAAATAGATAAATGTGGGTGTTTGTTGCATGTTAATAGTTGGTTCTAGTTGAAAAGTTTGACAAGACCCGCATGCATTTAAAGCAATCTGGGCAGTCTTAAGCTTTGTCACAAGCAGTGGTGCATCCAGGGTCAGGGATAATTGCCTTCCCAAGATGACCACTGCGCGCCTTGTAATGAAGTGCTTTGAAATCTCGCTCCATTTTTGGGTTTTCACAGTATGCCAGGCGCGAATAAGGGCAGTGTTTGAGATTTTTCAAAATCTTGATAATGAATTATGGCGCCTCTTTTTTGCAGGCCCATGTGTCGACCCGTAAGTCTGGATACCCACTGGCTTGAACCTAAAACCAACTCAAGAAAACTACTGTACTTCTTTACGAACTACTCGACTTGAAACAGTTCATCAATAACTTTATAAAAACGGTCGCTTTCCGGGAGTGTGCAATGCCTGCCAATGCGTATGGTCAATTTTGATCAGCTGTCAAAGTATTTTTCAATTACTCCATGTTAAGCTTTCAGTTGAGGTTTTATGTCTGTCTTACCACATCGCAATACAAGCTTTATAACATTTCTGAACGTCGGGAAATTTCTCTGAAACTAAATATTTAATGTAATTGACTCATTACAATAAGTATATACAAGCAAATTTTGTATTCGTTCGGTAATTTGCGCAGCATTCAAAGTGACTAAAAATCCCATGCAAATTTAACTGGCTGAGATTTAATGATAAATCATTATCATTAAGACTAAGCATGACCTGAAGTTTGGAGTAGATTGTCACATAAGCTGTTTTGTTTAATTTCTACTAATAGACTCTTTTAAGTGTTAATGTTTTTTTACTCATTAAAGCCTGCTTGATCATTCAATCACGTTGATTGTTTTCGTAGCTTCATCGTAAACGCTTCTCGCTAAATTGAATATGAAATTTACTTTCTGAGCCCAGTCTATTTACGAAAAATTATTATTTTGAAAAACAATATTTAGCTAACCTTTGGTTTCCTGCAGATTCTACGTTTCGTCTGTGGAAATCAAAGATGCTTCTTGTTTGGACGCTCTGGTCTTCGTCAAATTGATGGTATTCAAAACAGTGTTCTGTGCGCTCCTGAAAACACGATTAATACTTGTGAATCTGCTTGGAGTATTTTTACTCTATATTCAAAACTTTTAAGCTCAAAAACTGTAAGCATGCTGCGAATACTACATTACTACTACGTTACAAGCCGTTAGGTGAGCTTGAACCTTAAAGACAATTCCGGTAACGCTGCTTTTGTCCAAAATACTGCAAACGACATGTCGCTTCAACTACGAAGTTTTTACGCCCTTGTGAAGCTAGCAGGCAGGGTTCAATATTGCTGAAGACTTGGCGATAGGTATATGCGGTCTGTCTGTCCCGGTGCATGGCGTTAATCGGTGGGGGCAAGAAAAACTTTAAGCGCGGTATTGTCATTGACGCGCCTCCAATGTAGAATTCTTCACAAAATAACCGGTCGGCCCCTGGCGTAGAGAAAGCCGAGGTGGGCGTCGCCAGATCACTCGTGACACTACACAGGAAGTAAAAAGCAAGTACAATAAAACTTCATATCAATGCATATTTCGCCTCGACTTTTTCAAGTTCACCTATTTACTTTAGGTTGAAGTAGTTCTGGCAGTACCCTATTAAATCTTCAGCGTGAGTCCAAAGCTGAAAGCGACAAGTTTTGAAAAGGAGTAAGAAATTTTTGCCAAAAGAACTGCTCTATGTAGATCTCGGTCTTAGCTTTAGATTGTTAGTTGGCACAGCAGAATGCCATATAATGAACATGGAGGAATAATTTTACAACAATATCGTTTTTTGGCCACAACTTGCCATCCACTAACGCTAAATGGCCAATCAAGGGCTCTAATAAAGATACGGATTTTCGCCTAGTTAATTTAACAGAAAAAAATAAGTCAACTGCCACTTGAAATTTTTTCTCAGGCCCTGATGACGTTGTGATGACCACCCCGTGACATCACACTTCCCCAAAGACGTTCAAACCCAAGAGTCCGGATTTTTTAAATTCGAAACCAGAAGACCTGCATCTTTAGAGGGTTCTATTAGCTCTCTAGCTCTATCGGTTGGCAAGGTATGACTGAAAACGTCCTGAGCAAAGTGACTTTGGGGTCCTGGGGTAGGATGTTTCAATTCATGAACGCTTCAAAACCATTCTGGAGCACACGTTTTGCACTTTTGAAAAGTTAAAAAATGATTTTTTTAAAGAAAGTCCGTTCTTTCCCCAAAGAACGTTTGTTATTTGCTCTAAAAAGATTAATGTTTATCAATTTATTTGTAAACGCACGTGTCATAACTTTGGGCCAAGCCGAAGGTTTCCCACAAGCGCACTTATATGCAACAGCAGCAAAAAAACTAAAGAAAAATTTAGGTTTCGTATTTTAATATGCGTGTCATCAAATACCATGGACAAATAACAGCTCTAGGTTTTCTACAGGCTTTAGAGAGGAATCAGCCAACTGGACTCTGCTTTCATCTTTTTGCGATGATTCAAACTTGCGCATATCTGTATTCAAGAAACTTCACTCCACAAGTGAAAGAAGCAAGGAATCAATCACAAATTTTTAATAGGAAATCGATTTCACGTAACACTACACATCGTCAGTCCTATTATCTTATTCAAATAGAATTTGTTTCCTATTAAAAATTTGTGATTGATTTCCTATTAAATATTTGTGATTGATTCCTTGCTTCTTTCACTTGTGGAGCGAAGTTACTCAAATACCATGGAGTTACGTTTGCATGATTTGAGACCAGGCTAAACGCTGTACATGTCTGATTAGTATCAAAAGGTTCGAAAGCTGTCAAAATGAGGATCTTGTCGTGCCAGATACTTCTCATATAAATCGTGCCATTGTCATTAACTGCCAGTCAATGCTAATTGTATAACATCTCTTGCACTTCGTTAATTTACATGTTTCTCTATTCAGCCTAACCATTCCGATAAAAGATGGAAAGCAGCGTGATACAGGTGTTCTCAAAATTTTGCATGCAGGACAATACGCAGTGATAGAGTGCGAGAGCCCTGTCAGAGGCCCGTGGCTGTAAATACACTTCTCAAATAGCGCAGTGGTTGGCGAACCTCATTTTTAAACCTGTAGTGCTTGGGCAAGGCGAACTGTAAACACTTGAAAGCTTTCATTCGTGGCTGATGGTGTTTGTTTCTTCAAATGTTTGTTCAACACCCGTGTAGCGCAACAACGAGTTCCAGTACGTTTTTCAGTCGCGTATTCGTTCACGCAACTGCGGTGACGCAGAAGATCTACGGAAAAGTCATGCCTTGTGTTTTGCTAAAGTAAAAATGTTTAAGCCGCGGCATTTGCTGTACAATTATACAGCACCAAAATGCTTGCAAAAACACATCTTTACATTTGTACATTGTTGTATACTTTTCCAATTGCGTATTTGCTGGAAATTCCAAAATTTAATTGAAAAACAATATTTTTAGCATCTTTCGCTTTGTGAAGCGTAAGTTTTGTTAGATCAAGCATGGAATCAAACAAATTTATTTGCAAAATCAGCCGTTTTACCTTGGTTAGGCTGCTGGATTACATCAAAGCTTCCGCGCTGTTTTTTCAAGTAAATCGCATCGTGCACCTGGTACGAGTGTGACATGGCAAGCTGGGAATTTTTATTGTTCACACTGCTTATCAGAAGCGAAGCAGTTTAGGATTTCTTTGGCAGTCAGTACAGTACCAAGTTTATATTTATGTTAATACTTCATGTTGAACTGGAGACCTAGGCATCCGGGTTGCGGAGTCGGAGGAAAAATATCCGACTCCGACTCCAAATCTGACCTTTCCAAAATTTCCGAATCCGACTCCCGACTCCGACTTTCCAAAATTTCCGACTCCCGACGCCGACTCCTTAACATAAAGGGAATGAAATTTCGCTGTTAAAATCAATGGAAATCGTGGTGCACAGCAAGAAATTTCTGTTTCAACAAAAGTTTCAAAAGAAAGGAATGGTACCAATTCCAGGCTTGTCCATGGGACATATTTGTCAGTCCCATCTCATCACATAGCAATTTATGCCTGTCCCATCCAATCCCACGAGATTCCCATTATAGCATTAATATGGAATACAATTCAATTAATTTTATTAAATTTATGAAAGTCTAGGTTAAGTATCTACTAAATAGGACTACATGTACAAAGAGACATGCAGAACGACAAAATTTATTGACTTTAAAATTCAGAAGTATAGTCTAAGTATGACAATTCAGTATCATTCTGACGCTGTCATTCTATTTCTGAGTCACTCTGCTCATTCAGTACATCATCAAATTCTCATGGGAAATACAAATGTGTGCTGTCCCATCCCATGGGATGTTTCCCATGGGATTCCCATAGAAATGACATTCCTATGGACAAGCCTGACTATTTCAACAGGAATTCCTAATTTAGGAGTGTGTTGTAAAAAATGATCCAATTGGACATTCGGGGTCGGACAAAAGATCCGACTCCGACTCCCACTGTTGTTAGGAATCCGACTCCACCCAAAAACCTCAGACTCCTATGACTCCGACTCCGCAGCCCTGCTAGGTATAATCCAGTGAAACCAAGTTCAAACCAACTGCAGCGTAAACTATGTATTTTTAATTCTGCTTCAGATTGTAAGGGGAGACGTTGTTGCTGATGAAAATCAGCAGGTCAGTTTAAATACTGTACATTACACCCTTCAAAGGAATTCGTTCAACCTGCCCACTTCTTTTTCACCCAGATTTTGTAGTGGGTATGAAAATATTGAGAATGTTCATGGGAAAGGAAGAGAATCAAGCGCTGCATGAAAGCTGAGGAGATGAGCTAGAAGTAACCGTTTCTATGGCAAGAAACGATTTATCAAGCAATGCATATGCAGTGGTGAACTTAGGTTAGGGAGCCCGAAGCAAGGCTGATAAGAAGGCCCTCAATGACATCATCATACTCAGCCAACCGTGAAAAGACCTTTTGATCAAGCTTAGGAAAGGGATATGCTTGCTACCCATGGATACGCTCCTGAAACTACGGCATGGCTGACATAGAAGAAAATGCAAAAGGTAAGGGGCCGAGTTTCAGTGCGGACATGTCCCCTCCACTTTT
>Ga0210059_1003543_pt1 | contig 25027 bp, 11 predicted proteins | sample Ectturendosymbi2_FD_188042 | JGI IMG/M metagenome (GOLD analysis project Ga0210059, IMG submission 188042) | Ecteinascidia turbinata endosymbiont from Florida, USA - Sample 2 (SPAdes) (version 2) | ecosystem: Host-associated > Tunicates > Ascidians > Unclassified | place: Key West, Florida... | reverse complement strand
GTGCTAAGAAACAACTTGTATCGATTTTTTATACGATGCTCATCTTCATCCAACTTTTTTATTCGATCGCTTCAAATGTCTGATGCTTTTTACAAATCTTCATTTTTCCTCAATTATTCAACACTCTTGTATGGAGAACAAATGCAGTAGTTGTCTGTGAACTGTTTCGGAGTTTGCGTCTCACCAGTATTGATTTTGCGTAGTAAAATATGTGGATACTGTGTACACACCAAGCATAAAAAAGTAAGAAGTGCTGGGATAGGTCTTGCTTGTCTCAAGGCTGGACACGTACTAACACCGGTTGTGTAATGCCCTACTGTATGGTTATCCATTTTCTGTGCTTTTGCGGATGACGATACAGCTGTGGAGAGGATAAACTGCTTTGCTCCTCTCAGCGTTGGTCATGTGCTAACACCGCTTCTGTAATGTGCGCTGATGTACAGCAAAACAGTTTTTGTGCTCTTTTGTCTGTGAGATGGACCATGAGTCCGCAATAAAATATCATTATAATAAACAGGGACTAAATTTCCGATCTGACAGCCTCGTGAGCGAGTTTGATTACATTGCCCATGCTTTGTAATGATTTAAGCAATTGCTCGAATCTTACGCGTACCTGATCTCCTGCCTAGTCATGATGGTGAATGAGCGTTGATTCCAAAGTGCCGTAGGGTGTACCATTCTTGCAAAGGCAGAGCAATTTCAGGCATGCAATACCCTATGTTCAATAGGAAGCTCCTGGGGAACATCTTAACGAAATTTTTGCAACACTCAACGATGTCCACGTGTGAAGTTCTGTTGAATGGCAAACAACTGAGTTAGCGTTGATTCTTCCCTCTGTGCAGGTCATCTTTCCAGTATGTAAACCCCAAGTCGTCAAGAACTTCAGAAACTGCAGCAAATACAAAAGAGCCAGATGAAACACGTAAAATCTCAGGACTTTTTAAAAACTATGACACAAAATATATACACATGATTTTTCATTGGCGGATCAGGAATGGATCGGACTGATGATTTTCAAAAATTTTGCGGATCAGGACTGGATCGGATTCAATTTTATCGGATCAGGACTGGACTCGGACTGAAAAATTTCACAGTCCGCTCATCTCTGCAAACTTGGCAACACTGTTCCCTAGAGTTGAGCATAGCCATAAAATTCCCAAAATTGCAAATAAATTCCCTACATTTTTCACAAATCACTGTCTATGGAAAGAGATCCTTTCTCAGCAAAGAATCAGACACTTTAAGATCGTACAGAGTATGTATTTCGTCTACGATGTAGGCGTCAGCTCTTATTCAAATTTTTCATCAGTTCCTATTAAAATTTTTCACAAATCAGTACATTACTAAAAATAGCCTTTAAAGAAATTCAATAGCAAGTCTATCTGATTATAAAGAAACATCGTGGTAACTGAGGTGCTTTTGGGCTATGCTTGTGTGGTTGTTTATTTTTTTTTCAAGAGTTTCTAAGTTATGCAGTATATGTGTGATGTAGCACATTATGCTACGCGTTAAAAGGCAATCAAACACTCAACAGCAATCATCATATCAAACTAACTACGTTTTAATTATGAGTTTGTCAACCAGAAATTTGAAGATTTTATAAAAATGACACTGACTCGAGTCTCGAGTCATTCGGTAAAAAACGTGACTCAAATGGAGTCACCATCGTTTCTCAACGCGACTCGAGACGAGTCACCGTATGTCATCGAGCATTTGGCACTAGCCACGCAATCACTGAATGATGGTGGCTGAAATTAGGCTTACGTGAGCAAGAAACTAGCGCCATTACACACCGTAAAACATAATTTTTTTGGGACTCTGATGATTTGGTCTCATCATTTTATTTCCATAATCAGGGTCCGTTACTGACCGATATCCTTTATTTCATGGCACCCTGCAAACCATAGGTGCGGGAGCAGGCAAAGTGTTTGGGAGTGCGAAGAGTTTTTGCACAAATTTCCCCACTCTTGCCTGAAAAAACACCTCCAAAAGAATAAAAAATGAAAATGGCTGCTTTTCATTGGGCGCATATTTTCAAATCAAGGCACTTCAAGATTTTTCCTGGATTTTAAGGAATTTTTCCCGGATTTTCACCACATCAGAAAGTTTGGATGTGTGGTTGCACCCCCTGCACCCCTCCTTCTACACCTGTGCTGCAAACTACCAGAGGTGATCGAGTCTATTTTCTTGGTTCTTGCTCCTGTTCCGAAAAAGTGACTCCAGCCAGTGGCGGTTTTAAGGGGGGACCTGGGTGGGCCATGGCCTGTCCCGATTTTTGGCTGACCCCCTGCTTGACTCCCCAGTTTTCTGCTCAATTTCACGTTCAAGTTCGTTTGATTTATATATGCAGAAGATAACTTTCAGCTAGCAAAATTTTGAACGATAATTTAGACACCCTCTTGCCTGCATTCAATATTTCCCAAATGCATGATAAGCTGGGTTGCTGGTTTTGACGGCCGGTGTCAAGCGAAATTTCTGCCCTGTGAGAAATTTCTGACCTATTATTGTTTGTCAGTTATTTTGCTTCTCTGATTATAGGAATAAAGTTTGGCGATGACTTTTTTCTTGAGCGTTGTGTGCATCAAAACTTAGATGTCATATACCACAACAAGCTACAGAACGCAAATAACCATAACCACTGAAAAATATTGGACATAGTCTTAGACCTAAATTTTTTTTCTATCCCTAACCCGACACACTTACTTAAAAACCGAACCCTAAGCCTTAATCATCAGTTTTGTCAACCTATTTGATACGTAGAATATTACTCGGTGAATGCGCACCAGGGATGTGGAAGCGGCAATTTCGTCAACTGTTTCCGCTTCCACGCCTATCGCTTCTGCTTCCACCGTTTCCGCTTCCACTAACAAAAAACGAGACAACGATAGTTGACCTGAGCAGTACGAAATTTGTCATTTACTACAATCAAAACGTGCAAACAAAGATACGAAAGTGGCTAAAACGACAGAAAGAAGGAAAAATAAAAGTAAACAAACAAAAGACATCGAAGATAAAATAATTTCAACTTTAAACAGATTAATTTGTCCACAAAAAACACAATGGCATCCGTTAATTGATTACCCAATCTGTTTTCACGATGTACGAGCTTTAAGTGGGAGAACATACGTTCAACGGATACCTGCGTGCAGGGGAAACAGCTGTGATTCGCATTACTGGTCGTACAATAGGGGGTATTTGGAAATAATGTCCCAAACATTTCACAGTTTTAATATTCCCAGCCGCTCTACATCAACAACCGCCTCAGCAAATGCAGTGACATCAGATTTTGCAGACGCCGTAGCTGATGCCTCAGCAGTCTAATGCAAGGAGTTCAAATATGCATCAAAATCAGATGTTGGCGCTGCTGATTCTGATGCTGCTTCACTTCCGCTTGAGTCAGCTTCAGCATCAGCACTTGCTCTTTCACTTGATGTGCTTTGAATGCGCGAGAAAATTGACTGAAGACCGCTTTTTGCGCGTAGTTGCTCCAGGTTGCTCAAGAGAATTCTCGATCGAGCATCAACCTATCAAGAAAGAAAATTAAATGATGATATCACGGTTATACAAGTCAGTCAATCTTAATACAACTTACATATTAGTTGTTATTCTCGACTCAAATAAAATCAAGTGCACAAACGCTTGCCAGTATTGAGTTGAATATAATAATCAACAACCGAAATTTGATAGGTCGTCACAAAAACATTTTATTGGCTGCGTTTCATTGTCCAAACTGCTTTTTTCTAACCCTTAATCGATAAAAAATGTGACGCTCATAGCGTTCTACATAGAAGGCCAAGTCATCGTGCAGCTTACCGATTTTATCGGAGGCTGACTTCTTCAAATTTGTCCTACCTATCACTACCACTTTTAAAAAATGTAATTGTTTTCCAAAATTTGTCCATATTTAATTTAATTTAATTTATTTGTTTATAGCAGACACGAAGTCCATAGTATGAACACACACACTCTGCAGAACGCAGGTCGATAAAAACAGACAATACAGAACGTAGTACAAGACATTGAAGCCGGCGAAATTACAGGGTTACAGACACTTTTTGCAACTGCATTGAAGACAGAACCATAGGGTTACAGACGCATTCTTAACACTATTGTTAGCTAACACGTAACACTTGATGCAGCACTACTGCGGAGTAGGGCGCTAATTCCTAACTTGGTCTAGTCTAGGTAAAATGCGAAAGCGTTGTGACTTGACACGCCATCGATCAAACGGACACTGCAAAGTTCGATCACTCAATCACAGAGTAAAATGCAATTATATTGTTCAAAGAATAGTTACGAGTACAAACAATCTGACTGCATCAAAGCACGTAACCATACGTTGTTAGATTTTCTGCATCTTTCGAGAAACAGGTACTTGTATTTACGTAACAGAGCCTCAAAGTTAGGAATGTTACATTGAACTTGGTGGCTACTAAGCAATGTGGTCACCACTGGATATTTTAAGTTTGGAGAGTTATGTCTTGTTGGCAACAGCACTTTTGTTGATCAGGTGAGGTGCCAATCTCATTAATTAAGTTGACTGAAGTTTTGATTGCTGCTTTTTTCTTCAATGAGCTGAATATAAGCATAAGCATACATCCGAATGTTTCTTCACTTTTTGTGCTCCATTCGCGTTCAAGGTGAAGTTTGTGAACATTTGTATCGTTTGAATCTCAATACCCAATTGCGTTTTGTCGAAAAAGACGCTGAGAGCAGTCACTTAAAAATGTATTAAGGCTTAACTAATAGTGTCACGACGGATAAAACGTCACCGAGCAGAACATTTTATTTGAATCAAAATGCCTTTCTAGGGGAACAATGTTGCCCGATTTCGAAAGGCTTTATAGCCAAATTTCACATAAAATAACCAAATTTACCAAAATTCTACAGCCAAAAATGACCAAGTCTGGAAAACAAAGAAAAGCATTCAAATCTACTGAAACGTTGTTTATCAGTTCCTTGCTTGTATTGATCACTTACCAAGTAAAGCAGTGGATGGTAAAAAACTACTCTCTGACGTATTTATAGGGACCATGCGATCTTTTGCAAAACTATTTACAAAGGTAATGGCTATAGCTACGTTAATTTTAGCTTAGCCAGGATAGCTAAAGATTCTAACAAAAAGTTGTTTACAACTCACCAGTCCATACCGGTACCCGTCTTACTCGGTCTTAAATTGAGCACACGCTTCTAATGCTGCTATCCAATCTCTTATAAAACCTGAACGTAAAGGTGTAGCAAATAACATCAGTTAACCATGTTCTTTGGTAGAATCGTATCGGCACTCAAACATCATAGGAATTTCCACGCCATACTTTCTCAGATTAGTTAGATTCACGCAGTCTGGCATGCGTCCGTCCACAATCCATATCCGCTCGTCACGTGACGAGCTGATCAATAAAGCCTTTACAAATACAAGATTTCCGCTGGAATGAAGCAGTCGATACAGGTACTAAGGAACTTACACAACGGGCAGGCGAAAATGCGTTCTGCCATATTATACTGAATTAGGTTAATCTTTACAGCTTGTTTATGAACCAAATACTGGTCTAAATATTATACAAGAACCGCCAATTTTTCCCGGTCAAATATTACAAAAATAGCCAAAAAATCCGCTTTCCGCCAAATGCAAATTTTACCCACTCACTAAATAACAAATAGCCAAATTTGGAGGAAAAATAGCACATCTAGCAAAACTGCCGGGGAGGAACAAAATGCATGAATGCCGGAAACAACACTTGACTTTAAAGTTGAGAACGCTAACCGTATAAGCAAAGAGGGGAGAAAAACTGACCCAAGAGCTGAAGCAAAGGTGATCGAATGACTGCAGTTTTGTCGCAAATTTGAAACTCATTGCAGCGAATGGTTCCAATTTTCAGCTAAAGGAGGCTGCAGTTCTAAAGAAATGATCTTGTCCCTAGTGGCGTGAAAATACTGCCCGGGAAGCGCACAATTAGACACATGTGTCCTATACGCTGTACTTTAGATAGGTCAAAAGAAATAAAGCTCCAGAAGGTAGTCAAGTTATGCTATTTGACGAAAGCGTGAAAGTCTGGTTTTCAATGGTAAGGTGTCTTTGAAACCCCGTGACGGGAACAAGCATCGCGGGAATGGCGCAATAATGGGGTTCCCACATTTTCTTCAGCACAAGGGAGGAAAATAGTGAACTCGTGCAGGTGCAAGTGACCTAACGGCCTGACCAATGAAGACGTTCTGTGTGCGATTTGTTAAGCCTTTAACCTTTCAACAAACGCTTTTTGGATCGGACATTTTCAGTCATAACGTGCCGACCGATAGAGCTGGAGAGTTAACCGAACCATCTAAAGGTGCAGAAGGTCTTGCAGTTTCGATGTTGAAAGAACAGGGCAATTTTGGGTTTGAAAGTTTTGTGGGAGGAGTCCGACGTTATGTGGCGTCCCCATCACGTCGTCAGATCCTGAGAAAAAAATTCAAAATCAGAATGTACGTGTTTTATTCTTTTAAAATAACCCTGGCGAAAATCTGGATCATTAGAGCTCTTGATCGACCATGTTGTGTCAGCGGTTGGCAAGTTATGGCCCATCAAGAGCTTGTTCTCATTAGAAATGTCTAATTAGAATAAAGAAAAATATCGATTTTTGACCATAACTTGCCAACCGCTAACGCTAAATGGCTGATTAAGGGCTCCAAAGATGCAGATTTCCTCTTAGTTTATTTTGAAAGAAGCAACAGGTAACTGCCACATGAACTCCAAGCTACTAATGTGGTCGGACAGTGTGACGCATGGCAAAAGTTTCAAATGCAAAGGCACCTGTTTTTTGTTTGTCAGACAGAAGGAACACGAAAATACGCACCTTATGATGTCTTCATTCACGCTATAGCGCATTTGCTCGGCGAGTAATAGCCGAAACTTTCCTCAAAAGGCACTTAAGTAGCTTTTGCGTTCCCTAAAGAGCATTTAAGGCAACTAAAGCTAAATAGGTTGGCAAATAAAGCTAAACGGGTTCGGACTTATCTTTATTTAAGTAAGTTTATTGTTTTTCCCTGCTCTTATTTGATCATTCACTGTGTTTTGCGTGTTGTGTTGGAAGCAAAACGCAGATCAAGATAAAGAAGGCCACGTACGGTTATCTGTGAACGAAGTTTATCTTGTTTCAAAGGTATTACATTCACCGAAGATGGCAAGTCCTGAAAGATCTGGGCATACCTCATGACCCCCCCAGTATTTTAGATATGGGTAATCTGAAGTCAACTTTTGCTGTTCCAGAGGAAGTAAGTGCACCTCAATGTGTTCACCGGCAAACCAATCGCCGTTATTATCTTTAGACTTTCTATTATTTCTCCATGTGTTTAGTTCTGTAACAAATACAAATGCAAATGTTGTCCTTCATGGTTTTTATGTTTGAAATACGAGCAGCAACCCTATAATTAGCCTGATTTAAATGAAAAAACGCAAGTTGAACACTGCTAGGATGTAAGATGCCAAATCCAAGTATTCATAAGAGAAAAAAAATTAAGCCATCGATCTCACGAACATAAGGGTAGTTGGTTTAGACGTAAATAATCTTATGAATTCTATTGAAAGCAGACGCTGTGGACATTTTGCTGTGTGGAGTACCGTATTTATTCGATTGCAACCCGAGGCTTATAATGTTTTTTTTCCATCATTTCGTGCGGCTTACAATCAAGGGCGGCTTACATTTTTTTTCTTGACCTCATCGAATGGTCTAAGACAGTAGATTCTAGAGTCTAGACTCTTTACTCTAGACATCTAGAGCTAGATGACCCTCAGTCTTTCATTACATATGTTTTGTCGACCAAACTCTCTTTTCGCGTTCTCTTCTCTTCAGCATCACGTGCCAATCCGTCACAAGAGGGATTATGATGAACAGAAGGCAGTTGTAGTGGTGAGGCATCATTACCAGGATTGCCAATTAAACGCCAAACATGCTAGTATGCGAATGTATCTCAGAGACTTTAGTAACCTTTGTTCAAGTGGGCTTAAAATCAAGGGCGGCTAACAGTCGAATAAATACGGTACTCCTTCAGTATAAACATGCTGATAAACTTTCACGCTTTTACAGTTTTTCAAGAATGACTTAGAAAATAAGAAGAAGTTTGGCAAGGTGTTTGGGTAAGTAACATTTTAATGTTGATATACTTGTCGAATCTCTTGCTTTCACTTTACAAATAAAAATATACAACCGTAATCGCTACACCTTAAATCAAATATGAAAGTTTTTCGTCATTCGTTCATTCGCGAAAATTTCTTATCTCAGCTATCTCTTGAAACTATTAAAATCAATTTTCTACGCCTCAGATATTTCACGGCATATCACAAAGCAGCTGACAACTTTAATTTCAGCACATATCGATAAAATTTTTGTTGTAACACTCACTTTGAATAATAGTAACGAAACAGGCTGTAGAAAGAACATGGTTGCTATGAGCTATGGCAACGATAATAACTGAAGCTAGTTTTCTGATTCAGTCAGTCTTGACTTTGTCTCAACTTACAAACGGTGATTTTTTTATCTTCGGAAACAAGCCTTCATCATTTTGTTGAAGTTCAAACAAATGCTTTGTATAATCTTTATTTCTGTTCAGGATTTACAGCGCTCTTGAACCCCGCATAACAATTTGGGACCCGACTGTTTTGAAACATATTCAGATCAAAGAATTTTCGCATTTCCCGGATCGTCAGGTACAATTAGTGTTTCCAATCCGGGTTTACCCGAACCCGAAACCCGTTTCTTGGCTATTTTCTACTACCCGAAACCCGTTTTTTTTTCAACCAACAATCCCGGATATTTTAAAAAAAACTGAAATTGCTGTTGCATTCAAATATTTGTATATCTGATAACACTGAGTTGAAGAGTGGCGCGTGTAACGGCCAAATCAGCACGTTTGAACTTTAAACTATTGTCTGGAGGCAAGTTCGAGTTTTGCTCGCTGACCACGGTACGTTCATTGTTAGCCCGTTTGTACCCTCTTTCAATTGACATATTTAGACCGATCGTGATTTCTTTGCACATAATACGTGTCTACGCGAACTTTGTTTTTTTCGCTAACCTAATACCTACCACGTAAGGTAGTTCTTCAAAGCTTTACCGTAGTTACTATAGTTAGTTCATTTACAAGCTTTTATGTGTTAGTTCATATACAATAAAGGCTGTGATTCTTTGCAGAATCGATTCGTTCCTTTTCAGTTCGCAATAACTTTCTACAAAATATTTGGCTTTTTGAAGCGACTTTAACTAGATCTTTAATCTTACACATTCAGTTTAAATATGCTAGTGATCAAAGAAAATCAGAAGCTTAGAGACACTTCTTATAAAACAAGGCTCAACCAACACCAAAGTGCAATTTGTGCTCCGTTATACAAAAGGAGGTGCTTCAAGCACTGGAAGTTTGATCAGTCATTTGAAATCAAAGCACAAAAACTCTTCCGGCACAGGTAGAGATCTGATCACAAATGGTGATAAAGGAAATGAGTCTTTTTGAAACTACAAAGTGGTCAAATAACCTTGAAAAACTGTACCATGACTTACTTACAAACAGGCCCACGCCAGTGGAACCAGAGAGGCTATTTCAGCCACGGGACTATTTGTGAAAAAAACTCAGAAACAGACTGGATGATGAAAGTTTGCTTTGATAGCCATGCGTCAGCAATATAAACATCATTTAAAAAACTGTGCTTAATTTAATTAATAATTCGCAAATAAACTGCGTAATAACCAACAGTAGTAGTTTCAAAATGATATTGAGTTTATACCGCGCAAAATCGCATTTATTTCAAAACCTGAAAAAAAACAGTTTTTTTCTCAGCTACCCGAAACCCGGGTTTTAAAATTTTACCCCGAATTGGAAACACTACGTACAATTATGTAAACATTTTCTGCTACTCTCTTATTGACGTTTACTATCAATTATCCAAATAGAGTTGTGTCCTACATTTCAAAAATGTTGAAAACGATTATAGCGCTTAATATTTTCTTGATTTATACGTTTTTATAAACATGCAAATATATTCCCATAGGCAGGTTTTCTAAAGGTCAACGGGGAGATGAACGATGGGTTGGTTGCTTCGACTGGAGAACAGTGGAAAAGAATGAGGTTTGGGTCTGATTTTTTTTGAAATAGTCTATGTTAACTCTATGTGTTTTACTTTGTCAGGTCCTATAAGCAGTCGCGCCTGCTTTACTTCATAGGAACGCTCTGACCCCAACATTCTCCAGCTCCAAACTCAAGCAAATGCTCAGCATCGTGGTTCAGTGTGCGGACCATATGGTGGAAAATCTGAAGAAGACAGCGACTGAAAACGATGGAAAATTTAACACAAAAGAGTAAATGTGACATCACAGTGTGACGTACCGAGCCGTGTTGATATATTTCAGCTCTTGGGTTCTTCTGTCAGTGGGTAAAATATAGAAGTAGGGAAGTTGAAATGCAAGATGAAACGTTACTTATTTGTGCAAATTCTGCTGCCTAGACTTGTAGTGTTGGATGAATTTTTGCAGTCTCTATTTCGGCATGGATTGGTGTAAAACTTGTTGAAAATGGCGTTAGACTCCTCAAAACATTTTGTTGCATTTTCGTCAATAAGTAACTCATTGCATTCTGTGCAACGCAAAACGTCAAAATGGTTTTACTTAGTCTTACATAATCCTTGAATGTTTTTTGGATACGGAACGATACGAGTTGAGTTTGATTGAGAAAACTTATGCTTTCGATGCGAGATGAAACAAAATCTTTTTCCAATTGGGGTTTTATGGCCCGCTTCGTCTTGTCTTTTCACGAGCAAGTCCTTCGAATATTCAATCAAAGTGCTTTACGTCTTTGGAAGAAAGATGTTATTCTGAAACGGTGTCTAATCTGCCTGCCTTTAAGTGTAGTTGTGCCAAATGTTTTTTGTTATTTAAAAATTTTTTTCATGAATTTTCATCCCTCTTTATTACGTTTAACACATTTGCTTTTCCCAGTCTTGCTGCTGTTTTCAACTTGCATTGAAGGTTGAAAAACTATAGTTAGCACAGTTTTATGTTGCTGTCCATCTTCATACTTTGCTTGCAGCAAACTGCGGTTAATTTCTTAAAAACTCTTTTTCTCGCAGAGTTCTTGGAAAACTGTCGCTGGACGTGATTTGTTCCGCAGCTTTCGGTGTCAACGTTCATAGTCAGGTGAGTGTGCTGCAGTCTCACTGGTCTTTATTGTTGCCCTTTTTTGCAACAGCCATAGTTCTTGCACTACAAAGGTCATGAATTACAGTAGTTTTGCAAAGGTATGGTAAGTGATTTGATAACAGTATTTGATAGTAATGTTTATTGCTTTTTTATTTGTATTTTAAGGAAGAAGGCAAGGAACAGAAAGTCGTGGAAATGGCGAAGAAGCTTTTCAACGTGTCGCTGCTATCAAATCCTTTCATTATGTTGTTTCGTAAGTTGTAGCGGATTTCTACTCATTTGCTGACGAGCTTCAAGTAAATTTTTGTCAAGTCAAGGTGTGATTACGCGATGCATAGGCTTAGCAAATATTTCTGAAGTGGCCTATAGTGGCAGTATCTCAAGACCCTTCAAAAGGCAGTCCAACTTTATTTTGACACTTGGCACCGTAGTTTCCTCCTTCACTTCTTAAGATGAATTATTCAAGATTGATTGTTACAATGAAGCTAGTGCGTGCATTACGTAAAAAAGTGTATTCCCCCTCCAGTACACCTTCAAAAATTCAGAGTAGCAGCTGTAGCTGGGCTAAGCAGAAGCGATGGTGTTATATTCTTGACCACTTCACGCCTGATCTTAGAAGATCTAAAAAGTACGATTGAAAACTCGGTGATGGCGGTATGTTGGAAATAATTTCATAGCATCTTTATGGCCTAAGCCGAACAAACACAATTCGGTACCACAGTTTTCAAAAAGAATAGAAACGCCACAAATTTAACGTTGCCTAAAAGTTGAGTTTGAGAGCTGCTGGAATGGTTCGTTGGCATTGGCCAGCAGCCACACGGCTGTTTAGAATAGACAGTTTTATGCGGAAGAACTTTCTCCCGAAAATGTGACTGCGTATATTAATGGTTTTGTTGACTAGTAGTAACTGGTGAAATCTTTTTGCAGTTATTTTCCCATGGACCGAAAATATCGCAAGTTTTTTCAACTACTCCGTTTTCCCAAGATCAATCACGAATTACTTCTGCTCTCTTGTCAATCTTATGATTAAGAAAAAACAAAGTTTAGGCGAGAAAGCGGTACAGTATATGTTTTATGTATTTTGCGTTCACCTATGCGTCATCATCCACGAAAAATCCAGCGAGTTGAAAACACGACGCTCTTGGACCGCAAAGCCACTACAATAGTTTTGATTTTGTCCAGTCATAACTTGCCAACCAGCAGAGCAAGAGAGCTGTTCAAACCCTCTTAAGAATCAGAAAATCTCCTTGGTTTCATTATTAAAATTCGGGAAGTTTTGTGTTTGAACATTTTGTTTGTGTGACGTCACGACTGGGAGAGGTTAGGGGATTTTTAGATGACGTAATCGGGTCTGAGAAAAATGTTCGTATGGGAATTTAACCGTTTTTTTCAACATAAACTAGGCGAAAATTCGCATCTTTAGAGCCCTTGATTGGCCATCTAGCGTTAGCGGTTGGCTAGGTCTGGCCAAAAAATCGATAATTGTCTTGTAAAAGTGATATTCGTACTTCTACAAACGCTTGATTGTAGATAGATTCGGAATTGAAAGCATTTGTGCGGCCATTACTTTTATTTTTTTTTAAATTTAAGCTGTTTTATTAATTTTTCTTGCCAGCTATTTTGTTTAATGCGTATGTTCAGCTTGTGTTCAGAGCAGTAAATGAATGTGCATTAACTCAAAAAAGCAGCATTAGCGTTACTGCTTTAAATATGTCCCCTTAAAAAATAAATGAGACACTTGCACAAAATACAATTATTTTTAGAGGGTTGACATACTTAAGTGCATGCTGGAGGCAGAAGTCGACAAAAAAGACCTCAAACCGGACACGAAAGGTGAAGTTAGTTTTAACATAAAATTGCCAACTTGCTTTTAGCATCACATGTTTACATCAGCAAAAACACATTCTGCGTCTTGGACTCTACGCAGTAAGTGATAAGTTTAACCACGGTTCAGTTTGTTACTGGTAATGTTCGGAATGATGATAGCGACTTTGAATCACAGCAATGATTATCCCTGTGGCTCAAAAAAACAAAAACATGCGTTTATCCAGTGCTGAGGCCTTTCATGCTAAAATAAGTATTATTTGAAGTGAATTGAACTCTTAATTTAAACGTGCATGAAGTAAATTTTCGTTTTCTGAAACTAACACAGCTGGAAAAACTACATTAGCAAAATATGGATGGAACCATTTGAACAAGTCCAGTTTTATTCAATCAATAAGCGAAAGTGATTTTAGCTATCGTGGACAGATTCAACAACCAAACTGCTTTAAAAGGTTGTGGTAGTCTACTAACCCAAAATCTGTATAGAAATAACGAATTTGTTTCTTTTGGCAAGTATATCTTGTATACCTACTATAACGTTGACAACTGATCAATGTTACATGCTCAAGGTTTAATGCACAGGTAGAAGTGTGATTTTAATATCATAACTGAGTCGAACAAAGATGAAAATCATTGTTTTGGCGAAAAAGTACAGCTCTTTGGAATTAATGTTTTAACTCTGTTCCACACGCTGTGTATTCCAGTTCACGACGATGTTTCCCTGGTTGTTGTGTAATGATGTTTTTCCAAAAGGATGCGAATCTTTCTTTGCATTGCGCTGAATTTTTCACCACTGATCAACACATTGATTTAGTTTTCATTGATTTAGCAAGCTCGGGTTGAAGCGATGGAGATGAAAACAATGAGCAAGTCTGTTCTGTTCGTATGGTTGATTTTTGTGAACATACAGTCCAAAAATAACGTCAATGCAGGTATCTGCCGCGAAGAGATCGTTGCCAACAGTATGTTGATGCTCATGGCCGGATATGATACAACATCCAGCGCCATGCAATTTCTTGTTTACAACTTGGCAGTCCATAAGGAATGTCAAGAAAAGTTGCGAGAAGAAATTAAGGACACCGTAAAAAAACATGTAAGCAGAGGTTTTATGAAGTTAACGCATGTATCAAATAAAAGCACTTTTTAGCTTTGGGTACAGTAGCGTTGTTACGTTTTAAATTAGTTTTATTATTACTAGGGACGTATTGAAATATATTTTAGTTTTATTAAAATCCATTCATTCGTTAATAGGGCTCTATACCGTTTTGGGTGAAGGTGGGTAGGGTAGGCAAATTTCTAGGATCAACAAAAACGTTTGTCAATTATATAGCCAAGGTTTATCGCCTGAAGAGGACCCGTAAAATCGATCGAAATTGGCCAACGTAGCTTTTTGACTTTTTCGGGGGCGGTGTTTGCACAGGCACCCTTTAAGCGAATTGCCCAAATTATCATTGTTCTTTTTCAGGGTGGCCTCACTTACGAAGCTCTTGGCAGCATGAAGTACTTGATGATGTGTTTCAATGAGTCGATGAGGATCTACCCACCAGCAGTCAGGTAATATCAACGCTACTTTCATGTTTGTCATGGTTACGCCCGTGCCACACCCGAACAAGATTTAGGAGCACAAAACTTTACCCATCAAAAGGAATCTTTTTCCAAAACGTGAGATGTTTGCCCAACAAAAAATTTTCCTGTCACAAAATTGTTGTTAAATACTTCAAAAATGGAAAACGTTTTGCCCCAAATTTGATAACGTTTGTTAGAATCGATTGTTTTAGACAATCGCCTCCGGCTCCAGCTCTTGCGCTAAATTTCGTAAAGTTGTTGTCTTTTTGCGGCATGTACTCCATTCTCTTCCATTTTTTGCAAAAGCTAACAATATTCAGTGATAACTAGCATTCCTTAACAGTAAAAAAATCTTTGAAATTTGCTCTTACATTGTCCAACCAAAACGGATAACAAGCTACATAATTCAGCACATGATTCAACGTGCAACGTTTTGAGATCACATGACTAATTAAAATTGTTTTTGTAGAACGTTATTACCCAAGCGCTTTGTGCACTGTGGATGGTTGTGCTGTGTTTCCTGCTTTGTCGTTCGAGCTCAATTTCTGAGGGTTTGTTATCAGAAACTCAAGACTGTGCAAAGAAGATATAACGATCGGTGGAATGAAAATACTAAAGGGAATGCACATTGACATTCCAATCTATGGAATGACGAGGGACCCGGAGATCTGGGATGACCCGCTGGTGTTTAAACCAGAAAGGTTGGTTTGCATCATTTTCTAGGTGCACAAAATTCAGTAAACATCATTTTGACTGAAAAAGCAGCATGATCAGGTAGCTGAACATGAAAAGTTCATAGTGCGTTTCATGCGTGATTTCCGACACAAGACATTGTAAGATTACGCTGCGCACTCGAATGTCCAATGGAGTGCAATAAGACGGCTATGCAGGGATGTAGTGCTAAAAAAAGAGGTGTGGGAACGGCGTTACCACACCAAATAAAAAGGAAGACTGCACCAAATAGTTCGAATAAAGTGAGCATTCGCCTGCAAGAATTTCCACACTGGATCTTCCTGTTTCGCTGTAGACTTTTGACGATCAGTGCGAATCTACGTCCTGCTGGCACATCTACGAGAGCGCAGCCATGTTTTAACGTAATCTAGTGCAAAAAGGTGTGGGAACGCGTTCCCACCGGCTACACCCCTGCGGCTAAACAATTTGTGGCCGAAGCTGGGGCGGAGGCAGGTTATTATTAAACAGGAAACACAAAAACCCGATAATAGTTTGCAAGTAAAACGTTCGTGGCAAGCATAAGAATGCCCCGTTGCCCATACTTACCGTGGAGAGTGATTTTAACTGACTTCATTGCCATGCAGGATCAACTTTATTGTTTACTGTATGCGAAAAGTGAGGATTTTTGATTTTAGATAAATCGAACGTTACGTTTTCTCGTGTTTCATTTTTCGTCATATCGGTTAATTTTTTGTCAATATTTTAGGGATGATGAGCAGTCATGAGATCATTAGCTGCATTACTTGTTTCAGAAATTCATCCCTAAGTTGATCTTAGTTATCTTAAGTAGTAATGTGTAAACAATTTCTTTTGGGCATTTCACCGTCTGTGAATGGTATTAGTTCTCTCTAAGCATCAGCGCATGCGTGAGATTTCACCGGTATTAAGCTGAGAACATGCGTCTGAGATCATCATAGATCCTAGAAGATCTTTTCTAGAAATTCATTGTTCCTTTTGACTCTATAAGCTTTGTTGCGAAGCTCACCAACTTTGCAGTTTTTCTGTTATTTCCAGAATGAACTTTATGAAACTCACTTGGTTCGGTTAGCGACTTTGTCGTTTTCTTTTCGCGTGTTTTTTCATCGCTGAAAAGAAATTGGATTGCTAGAGGCTGACGATCATGAATGTATCGTTATGCAGAAAGGTCCAATAAATGTATCCAACGAAAGGATTACTTTGCAATTTTTTCCCTGTCTTACAGACATGTAAGAGTTTTGTATTTCAATATTGCCCCCTCGTCAGGAAAAAATCCTTTTGATGCCAATGGCAAGAATGCTGCACAATATAACTTATCATGCATCCTAGCCCATATTTCTGAAAGTAGAGTTTTGATGTAAGTGCTTTGCAAAAAAGAAATGTCTTGTGTGTGAAAACGTTTTGTGCATTCCCAGAATGGAAGATACAAACAAAGTTGATCCAATTATATTCCAACCGTTTGGTGTTGGACCTCGAAACTGTATCGGAATGCGGTTTGCGATGATGGAGGTGAAGGTGGCGATCTGCAAACTTCTCATGAACTTTCGATTGGATGTTGCTGATGACACACCGGTAAGGAGAGCCAATCACAGGACGCTTCGTGTGCACCGAATTTGCTGCATGGTGCCATGGAAGCATCTACGTTTGGTAGAACGTATTTTGTCACTGACTTTGAAAAAAATGGTGTCACAAAACTGCCCTCATCACTTCTGCTCCTTCCGGGTGCAAATGTAGGTCAACATGGTGTGTTAAATAAAGACGGTTGAATTAATATTTTGGTTCACCGATCAAATTTACTACAATTCGAGGTATTGCCTTTAAACTCAGTCGGCTGGTCAAAGCCGGCTGTAGAAATGCCATGAAACATGGAAAACACTTGCTTCCTAAAATGAAAACGTGGTAAATGCTCTACTTCACAAAATGGAGAGGTGCCAAATGCCTGGCTGGTTATGTGTTGGAAAGACTTAGGACCAAGCGGTAAGACTCCAAAGCAATAAACGCACCAATCCCTATGAACCGGACGGCAGGAAACAGCAAACTATTTGCAGATGCAGAGTCGCATCTCTGACAAAGTCAAAATAATGCTTTGCACAGTATTTTTCCCATAATTATATATGAAAGTTCGATACGTTGCAGAAACCTCCGCTGGATATCATTTTCCGAACAGCAGCAAGACCGAAAGTCGATGTCCTGAGTCTCCGAGTTACCTTACTTGACGAAGAAGTGGCTTGATTCCTGTGGAAATGGTCGTCTGTCCATTCAATGAATTGGAGGCTTTGGGTCGAATGCACTGTGCTATGTACAAACCTGCAAATAAGACCAGACACTTTGTTAATTCTTCGATTTTGCTTCATCTGCAGAGTGCAGAATTTAGCGCATCAACAGTATTCGATTCATGATGTTGCAGTTGAATAAAAGTTATTTTGCGAAAAATCACTTCAAACTTTTCAACTTCAATTCCGAGCATTCAATTCCGAATTTCGAAGCCACCACGTTTTGGTTTATGTCAATTAGTATTTTCACGGAGCGGTTCTCTGGGGGGCACGAGCAGAGACCTTCACTAGGTAGCTTTGCCATGATATTGGGTAACCCAAGTGTCACGATATATTAAGTATTCGCCAGTTAAACTTAGAAGGGGGCCAACGCTCATGAAAGTTTGAGAACCACTGCTCTAGCCCTTTCTACGTTCGATTTAAGTGAACTTGTTGACTCGCGAGTTTAGCACTCAAACACCGATGAATAAACTAAATAACCTAAATGTTAATTATTTCAAAATTCTCAAAACGCATCGCGGGCCTCACAAAACGCCCTCGCGGGCTGCGTGTTTGAGACACCTGCCATAGACACTGTTTAGCAACAACAGCATTCTTTCTAGATATTTATTTGTTACGATTAAAACTGCATTGTGACGGTCTAACCACAATCAGTGTTCAGCGTTACCGTTTTCATCAATGCTTTCATATTAACTTTCCGGAAAGAAAAAAAAACAGTTTGGGTCAAGTAATCGCAATCGGACCTGTGCATAGTCTAAAAGTGTAACAACTTTCATCTGATGATAATTTCCACTCTACCCTACTGTACACTTGAAATCGTTCCCCTACACCGGGTAGACTCAGCAGCAAAATCTAACGGAAGTAGGAAGATGTTTTTCTATTTTGGAAGTGCTGAGGACATCGACACTGTCCGTACTTATAGATACCTTGAATCTGTTTCATCGATTACGTGCATGTGACTAAAATGAAAAAATGACCTTTTTCCCAGTCGGTTGGATTTTGTTATTTAAACACTCATGGATTTAAAAAAAAATTCAACCGCTTATGCTAGAATGGGTAGATCAGCAGTGCCCAAACTTTTTTGAGCGCTACCCAAATCTGAGTTTGGTGAACACGCTTCAAACAACAACCCAAGCCTCAAACAACTTACGAAAAAAAGATTGCATCGGTTATTTTTGGCAGCAGCCTAAGCCGCTAAGTTCATTTTTGATGTCAGCATTCCACTCTTTTCTCAACTACCTATACGCTAACAACATAGACAAACAGTGGTAACGTTGAAAATACGCAAAATATCCGGCTTGGATCGCCTCGGCACGGCCCATTTTTCACCCTTCGTCACCCTTATTCGAGTTTCGACCGATATTTCGGGAACCACTAGGCTAGATCAACTAACCCTCCGTTGTGTTAAGTTGCGGCGACAAGTATGTCTTACCTTTATCGCAGAGCCGTGGCAAGATAAGGTCGTGCCTCGTGGCTTCGTTTTGACAAACACACAACCGTTTTCACACTTTGTGTAGACTGCGTGGGTCAAACATATGCAAGTTTGAGCCCATAGAAAAGATTTCTCAAACGGACGTAGATCGTCAATTGCATAACGCTCAATTTTTGTTGAGTCGATCGTTTGCGGAGGATAAATTGTTCAGTCAAGTTTCACGAAAATTGATTTCTGATGATTGAAGAAGTTTTCAATTCTGTTCTGTAGGTCCTACTCCAGTGTGAAAGGTTTCTTTTTTATGCGTTGATCTTAATAGTTTTGATCTGCATAAAAATCCTGCAGATGTTCCTTACACTATTTCATTCCAACGGCCTATTTAAGAAACATCAAGGACAGCGAGAGCTGTGTTCACACTGTACGAGAGCTTATGGCAAGTGCTTAACTGCCCTAACTATCTAACGGTAGGGGGATTCGCAATTGAACACAGTTGCTTCCATATCACTCAAATATATTATACAAAAACTATATTATACATTCATCAATTCATTAACAACAGCATCCAGAGACACCCAACTACTTGTATCTTGAATTGTTGTAGTAAGTGAGAAAAATTAATTATGCACAGTAGCATAGCTTCGCCTTTCTGACCGTCATACGGAGTGACAAAGTTTTGCCTTTTATCTAAAATCATTAACCAAAGTGGCACATATCCACACAAAGCTCACCTCGACAAGATTCGAACTTGATTTTGACCCATTGACAATTTCTCTGGTCTTTCTGGTCAGGGTTGCCAGGTTGACCTTTTTTAGGCCAAATTTCGAAAAATCTGGCCTTGTTTGAAGTTGGTTGGCCTAAAAAATTTTGTTTGGCCTTTTGGCCTTTTTGTGGCCTCAACTCAAGTTGGTTAACCTTAAAAAATTCGTTTGGCCTTTTGGCTCTTTTTTGGCATTTTTACGCTGAAAAAGTTTCCTCTGAAGGAAAATATTACTATTCCGTTTTAATCGACAACACATTTAATTTAATTTATTTGTTTGTGAGCAGACACGAAGTCCATAGTATGAACACATACTCTCTGCGGAACGCAGGTCGATAAAAACAGACAAAACAGCACGTAATACAAGGCATTGAAGCCGGCGTAATCACAGGGTTACATACACTTTTTGCAACTGCATTGAAGACAGAACCATAGGTTTACAGACACATTCTTAACACTAAAGTTAGCTAACACGTAACACTTGTTACAGCACTACTGTGGAGTAGGGCGCTAATTCCTAAATTGTTCGAGTCTAGGTAAAATGCGAAAGCATTGTGGCATGTGGCACGACACGCCATCAATCAAACGAATACAGCAAAGTTCGATCACTCATTTACAGAGTAAAATGCAGTTATATTGTTCAAAGAATAGGGACGAATACAAACAATCTGACTGCATCAAAGCATGTAACCATATGTTGTTAGATTTTCTGCATCTTTCGAGAAACAAGTACATGTATTTTCGTAACAGAGCCTCAAATGTAGGAATGTTACATTGAACCTGATGGCTACTAACACTCGCTCTCCAGGGCAGGTTGTATAGAGCTCTGCATCCAAAATTATATGCCACCCGCAATCTCTGCATGCATGACTTCCTGCAATTACACCATAGTTTTTTGCAAAGTATTTGTAACAAATGCCATATTAGACCGATGCCAGCGTTGCGATGTTAGTAAGATTTGAGGTATGCAAGATTCGAAATAAATTTCTTACGTAATCACTGGAAATGTTCGCACAGTGCAAATATTTCTAGTGATAACGCAAATAATTCATTCCGTGTGTTGTAAGCACTAAGCAGGCTCAACGCTTGCAGACAGGTCCGCGTCTCTACGATAGAAATGTGACAACGATGTCGAGGAAGCGCTCTTATCATTTTGTTGTAAGTACAGGAGTGAATGGGAGATGACTTTCGTATGGGTGCAGAAAGATGCCAATGGATCAGTATGCAAACTATGGCACCATTGTACCCAAAGTGTGCAATCTCACAAACCACGAAAAGTCGGAGAAGCATCAGTAATGAGCTCTAATACAAGGCCAAGCAAGACTTAATTCAAATTTCGAAGAAAATTTCTGAGATTTTTGTAATTTAGATGTTTCTATGTGGAAAGGAATAGCAATACCACAAACAAAGCTTGGGCTTTTTTCTGGCTTTGAAATAATCGGTTTGGCCTTTTTCTGGCTTCTTTTTAGCACTGTTTGGCTTTTTATTGAAATTTTCATCTGACAACCTTGTTTCTGGTTGTCTGGAAAATTAGTGTTTTTGTTAGATGTTAAATGAAGATTTCCGTTACTGTGTCAAAAGTTTACAGTTGCGAGTGCATTTTTAAAAGTTTGAATTTGGTAACGGCAATCTTGAAAGTTGCTTCTTGCTGGGGAGGTCGAAGTGCTCTTGTTCATGGACTGCTGCGGCGATTCACACAGGGGCCATGTTTCGAGTATGCACCCTTACAATTGAGAGGCGGACACATTACCTCTGATCTATTGCCCCTTTTTTGCGTTAATCTTGTTGGACGTTTGATAAAGATGTTAGTGATTAACAATAACAATAAAGATGCAGAAAGTCTAAAAACGTATGGTTGCGTGCTTTGATGCAGTCAGATTGTTTATATTCGTCCTTATTCTTTGAACACTGCATCCGCATGTTGCTTTGTGACTGAGTGCTCGGACATTCTGAGTGCTCGGTGTGTCATGACACAACGCATTCGTACTTTGGTTGGCTTTGACCAATTTAGGAATTAGCGTCATGTTCTACAGTGGTGTTGTATCAAGTGTTACGGGTTATCGAACAGGTTATCGAACAATAGTGTTAAGAATGTGTCTGTAACCCTGTGGTTCTGCCTCCAACGCCGTTGCAAAATGTTCTGTGAAGTTCGTGTCTGTAACCCTGCGATTCAGACTCCAATGCCGTTTTAAAACAGTTTGTGCGTTTTTATCAATCTGCGTTGTACAAAAAGTGTGTGTTTGTACTCTGGACTTCGTATCTGCGGACAAAAATGCATGATCATCAATAAGCATGTCAAATCAATTTCACACAGGTTTTTTGTTTTCACCTATGGTAGCCCACCAAGGACATTTGTCAACTGAAGCGGTTGGTTTCTACCAAAAAAAACTTTTTATGAGATTCAGTTTCGTTATTGTGACATGGATGCAGAGGGACCGATTTTCTTTACACTCAAAATAGGGTTGCCATATCTGAAGTGGTGGAATTACTGACTGTTTCAATGGCTACTTCACACGACACCAAACAAGCGTTATACCGCTTTTTTCAGTATGTCCTTACAACTACCAATCCACTGCAAAAGTCGAAGTTCTTATTTTTACAGCACATTCACATTGTTTCAAGTTAAACGTGGTTTCCTTTCTGTCAAAATTCTGGACATTATAGCATTTAAAAAAATTATTTTCGGACACAAATTTTAACACCGAAATTGTGGAGATGTCCGGAAAATTCCGGGCCTGTGGCAGCCCTAACATTAATTACTTCTGAATTCTTGTTAGACTTGTTAAAATTAAAATACAACTTGTTTATGAAAAAACATTTTTAGAAAGAAATTTGCACCGTATTTTGTTATCGTGTTGCAATACAAAGGATCGAATTTTCCAATTGCAATGCTTACTTTAGTTTCGTGTAATTTGTAAGATTTTTCGTAGACGGAGAGGGTAAACCGCGGAAGTTTTAATGTAAATAGTGCAGTAAGTAACAGCTGAGCAGTCAGAAAACAGTTCTTGATTCTATGTTTTCGTAGCATTCAAATTTTGGTGCCAACTGAAACTTTAGGTGACGCTCACACGCAAAAGTCGACATCATTTCATCTACGGCTTAGCACAGGAACCGAATAAACGTTTAGTGTGCTTGTGGTAACAAACAAAATCAATCACTTTACGCTTGGTATGGTTGTGTCATGTTTGAATATACACAAGACAAACTTAGAGTGTCATGAGGCATCATTTTGAAGATCTATTGATAACTGAATATGTGAGTTTTGTGCGTTTTAGAGTAGAAACCTTCAAGTGCTTTGGGTGTGAATTTGTATGACTGAGGCGAACATGATATTTTTAAACAAGTTTGCTAGATCCGGTACATGAACACGTGTGTTACCAGAATATGAGATAACAGTTTTCTCATAACAGTTATACTAGGGCTGGGATCAGGCAGTTTCTGAAATGTAAACCCACCACTGAAGATGATGGATCGTTTGTAAAAAATAGAGAAATGAAATGCCGTTAACATCTGCATTGCAGACTCTGCAATTATCTGTCACGACATCGCTGCCACTGAAGGAATAGATATTTTACCTTTTAAAACTAACTTACGTAAGCAGCCTAAACCACTTCTTACCCTAAGAGTTTTGTCGATGGCAATAACTCGAGAGTAAGATGTTTTCAGTTTTCTTGGTTCCAACAATATCCATGGTTAGAATATTCACACTGGAGACGCAGTTTTTGTTTTGCTTGGCTTCATTTTCCGCCATCCGGATCAAGAAAGATTCTGTATTTACAACCACTGACTTTCGAAGGTGAAAGAAAGCTCAAGACTCCGATTCCGGGTTTAAATGACACGTTATATGGGAAACCACAATTCGGCAATGATGCGATGGACTGAATTTAAGCGGATGGTTGACCGATTAACTTCGGTTCATCAGATGGTAACAGCGGCATAGCAACGGGGGGTCTGGGTGTTCCGGGACCGGGTGGAACCTTCTGGGAAGCGCCAATGTCTTGATTGAAATAAAATTTTTGAGTATTTTCAACTCTTTTCAGTTTTTGTCATAGGTGTAGAACCAGACAATTTTTTGGGAGTCCAAAAGATATTTTGCCCAAATTTGCCTTAAAAACTTTCATGCAACAAACTTTCTCCTTACAAGTTTTCTGTAGATTTTGTTACTTTAATGTTCATCCAAACACTAGAGGTGAAAATTAAAAAAAGCGTTTCTGTACTTACCTGGCATGGAGGCTATATGAAGTAGGTGCTCTGCAGCATACTCGATTACCTCAGTGTACAATTATTACAGCACAAAAATGAAATGCCTTCTTTTGCCCAAACATTCAAGTTAGTCAGTTACACACAAACTGTCACAAACTAAAAACAAGATGTTACTAGAAACCGTTTGTGACTCTATTTGAATAAGCTCAACAAATTTTATTTGAACAAGCTGTAAATAGTAAATAAAGTGATTTAGTATTGCTTTCACTGCTCTGCCTGTTCCCTGCTTCCTTCATCTGTTTTTATTATCACCTAAGTCGGTTTGATCTGATTGGCTTGTACTGGTCTTCTGATTTATAATAAATCTCTATCTCAACCGGAATGCTGCTGAGAAGCATGGCTGCTCCTGCAACCAAAGTTGATGTCCAAGGCATTAATGACAAACAAGACAAGATATCAATAACTCTTGTCGACAACAGCAGCACCCTTGTCCTACTGATAAAGGAGATGAGGGAGATTCGCAGGAGCCAGCAGTTCTTATCTGACCAGTATGAGGAGATAAAGAAACATCTTCACTCTACAGATGGGAAGGTCAAGGCCCTGCGTGATGAGAACCAGGACCTTAAAGATCACGTCTGCAAGCTTGAGGCTAAGTCGGGCCAAAGCAAGAGGATATTAACAACCTCGAGCAGTATGACCACAGTGAATGCCTTGTGTTTCAATGACTGTCGTGGGAGGAAAGTGAGAACACTGATCAACTGGTCAAACACTGATCAAATTTTTGAAAAACTTATCTACAGCCGCTTGTACACCTATCTTGAGCAGAATAGTATGCTATCTAGCCATCAATATGGTTTTCGAATGGGTCTATCTACAACATTGGCAATATATGATATGCAGGAGAATATCCTGGAGAATCTAGAAAAGGGTTTCATTACTTGTACTATCTTTTGTGACCTGTCTAAAGCATTTGACACTATAGATCATGATGTGCTACTGTGGAAATTGAATAATTTTTTTGGAATAAGAGGTTTACCTCTCAAATTGCTGGCTAGCTACTTGCAAGGACGACAGCAGTACACTGTCATTGATGGCTGTACAT
>Ga0210059_1003542_pt1 | contig 25031 bp, 12 predicted proteins | sample Ectturendosymbi2_FD_188042 | JGI IMG/M metagenome (GOLD analysis project Ga0210059, IMG submission 188042) | Ecteinascidia turbinata endosymbiont from Florida, USA - Sample 2 (SPAdes) (version 2) | ecosystem: Host-associated > Tunicates > Ascidians > Unclassified | place: Key West, Florida... | reverse complement strand
CGAAGAGCCCCAACAATGTCACAAGTTGGCTACTTCCTTCAATACAGTGCATTTACTTACAAAAGACCTCAGGTTCGAAAATGGGGGCGCCGCACACCCAAGGGATGCGTGTATCCCTGGATGAGAACCACTGGTTAATACCATTGACTTCGTGTCTGCTGACAAATAAAACGAATCAGTAGTTCTCGTGCGTGTTACAGTCCTGCGCGGTTTGAATTTTTTTGTCCGTTCCCGTCCCACACTCGCAGGGATTTGAGAAATCTCGCCCGCACAGCCCTCCTCACCCGCCCCGCACTGTTTCCCTCCCAAACCTGCACCTGTCACGGAAAACCACTAAAAACTCATACAACGTGTTTCATCACTAGTGACAATTTATTCAGTGATTCTTCTGAAAGTCAACGGAAATATCTTGAAAACCACCATTAGGTAAAAATGTGAAACCTAGTTAGACTTCAGCGCTTATTTCGCAATGGGAGCATATCGTTCACTGAGGAACTCTTGTAAATTTGCTCTCCTGTTATTCACGATATGATCAACGATACTAAACACTCTTTCACTAGCAACGCTCCTTGCCATCACGCAGAACTTGTTTCCTGCAAAATCACCGAGACCAGGAAATTCCAATCTGTGGTCTCGCCACCACTGGAGAATGTCCTATGTCAAACCCGAGGCCCGCATTCGGCCCAGTAAGCTTTTTATTATTGTGTGTGCACAATGCAACGACAGCCTGACTTTATCTTTATAACCGCAAATTCGATATTTCCCATGCGGTGATTCGATATTTTTATTTTCGCAAAATTCCATATTTTCGATGCGGTGATTCGATATTTTCGATGCGGTGTTCTTTAGTGCCTGTTTATCATGTTTCCCCGCATTGCCATTTTCCACGTGTCCAACGACGCTTCGGTGCAAAAAACGAGTTTTAGTTGTGATTTTTACTCGTGTGTTCCTCTGCGCTGGTTCGGATAGCACCCGTAAATTTTTGACAATTGACTTCGCAACAATTGCGCGATAAATTGTTTGCAAAACCATGGCACAGTTTTACTGTATATATACACACGTGCAATGTGCCACGTATATGAATAAAATCGTGCATTTTTTACCTTTACTGATTCTGCAACGCATTTTGTGTTTGCTGAAAAAACGTTACTGTTTGTCTGACTCATGTTTACCCGGACTCAACAAGAGTCGTATTGCTTGTGCGTAGTTGGCAGTGGTGAACGGAGTCTAAAATTTTTGACTTTTTGTACATGATCACTGCAACATGTGTTTTGCTTCCACAAAGTAGCCTGTAGTAGCTGTGTTCTAATCAGTTGTACGCTTATCCGGATATTAAACTTATGCGGGAGTCCACCAGTGATGTACGGAGTCTTTTAGACTCCGACTCCACTCCTGCCTTCGCTGAATATCCTCCGCTCCGACTTCTGCAGTAACTCTAAATTGAATGCTGTAACACCTGGCCTACACAGCTCAGAAAGCTCAAAGGGCCAAATGTCCCGGCTTGGAGATGGCGCCACATGAAATAAATGATCACCGCTAGACGGTGCCCATGAGTAACAAGTCACTGTGATAGTCACCTAATCACACCAACGGGAAAAAGCAACCAGCAACAATAGAGATTCCTCACTGAGTTGCACTGTTGTTATAAAGGGATAAATGCATTGTGATAATTCGCTTGTGGTGAGTGTCACGGTGACTTGCTACTTATGGGCGGCATCTACCAGTGCCCATTTATTCACATGTGGTGCCATCTCCAGGTCGCCACAATAGTTCTCGCAGCTCTTCTGCGCCCCTGTACAAGGTCGTGGTTATACCAGGCCGAGAGTCGAACTCCAGATCTACCAGCACTGAAACGGACGCAATAACCACGAGGCAGCGGGCTGGTCTTCTTGACAAAATAATGTTACAGTCGCTAACGTTCACCAAGTCCAGAGGACAGGTATTCCATTTATTCCAACCTATCCATTCTTCGCCGGTTGGAACTGGATTGTTTGATATATTCGTCGAATTTCTTTGTGTTGTTCTGCGCATATCTGCGACGTGTTTCTGCGCACAGTAATTAGCAGATTGCTTCTCTGGCTCGCTAATCACCCCCTTGCTTGTCCTATATGTTGAGGAACGCTGCTTCAGCGTTTCATTCCAACTTTTTGTGACCGGCCGGTGTCCTGGTAGTCAGTTCGTACCCTACGGTGCTGGTAGAGCTGGAGTCAACGCTGGGCCAGGTCTTAAGGCCTTGTAAATTTGTACTGTAGCCTTTTTACCAGGTACAAGAGCTGCGGGGACTATTTCTTCAAGACAGCAGTCTTGAAGGCACAAGAGAGTCAGTTGATCGAAAACCTTGTAAAAACGCAGTTGTGGCGCTACAAGTCCGCTGTTGTCATAAAGCGAGATTCAAAATCCCATCTCAAACAAAATCTCGTTTCTTCCTGATTTCATTCTGCTAACTCGCATAACAGCCGGCGTTGCGACGTATCGATTCTGTAACTCCAGAATACAACATGTATACAAAGAAAAGGAAAACAAGTCAGTTAATTCTCGGCAGTTTTCGAACTTTTGGAAGCACATGTTTTGCAGGAATGCATAAAATCTCCATCTCTTCCGTTTGTTCATTGTGGACTCGGATGCAAGAGTTTAAATTTCCGCCAAGCATCATCGAATCAAAACACGAGATGCTCGTGAAATTTCAAGGGCTTAATATGTTGAACAGTGACTTCTCATAAACGGTCAACATGTAAACTCACTGGCTCCAGGGGCGTAACGAGGGGGGCAAGGGGGACACAATTCCCCGGGTACCGAATCACTAAGGAGGCGCCAAATCACTGCGGGGAATCGCCGAATGACTGCGGGAATTCCCGAAAAGTCACAAGTACTTTCTTCAATACAGTAAATTTGCTTCCGAAGACCTCAGTTTCGAACATGGGGCGCCATCTAACCTCGTTACGCCCCTGACTGCCTCATAAACTCTCTTGCAGCTGATCGCCCTGAATATTAAGTACAGTGCGGTTGCAACAGATAGAACCCCTAAGAATATTTCATACACTCGTTGGAAAGAAATGCAAGAGATTGTGACGTTTCAATAATAAACGTATAAGCAGGGGATTCCTTTGAAACTGCTGTACAAAACGAAATTCACTATAAACGGAGTGGACACGTGAAAATTGTGAGATCCATAAAGACAAAGAGTTAGAAATGCTTGGGGCGCGTTTCCAACATTTGCAATCGACAATGACGTGCAACAGCTCAGAGGCTTCGCACTTGATTCATTGAGGCCTTGGATTCCAGGCCAGTTGGTGACTACCTGGTAAATTCCTGTCAAGAAAACTTTGAAAGTTCTGCGCGACCACGTGAGAAACAGCCCAAACGGAATGGGATGAGCGCTTAACCCAACGCGCATTGGACACCAAGAGCTATCCTAATAGCAAATATCTTTCATGCGAACATTTCTATCCGCAAATAATCTCTAAATGAAAGGCTGTGTTTCAAGTTCTACTCCGAACCTTTGTGGATCTCATGCTAAATGAAAAACCTCAATGAAAATTAAGTAGCATGACCGAAACCAACATGAGATTGAGACGTCGAGTGATGCGAAAAACACGGTAATCAAATCAGCAATAGTCTCTATAAAGTTGACGCAGTCGGATCAATGAGCAAATTGCTTTAACAGGAAATCGATTTCATGTAATGATACGAATCCTTATTCCAGTAGATCCCCGTGCTTTATTTAAACATTCTATTTTAAGGACTGAGGGTGCGTATCAGGCCCTAACCCCCCGACGTTTTCCAACAAGTCCCAATGATTTTGACCCCACTACAGAAAATGTCAGCTGTTTGCGGCCCTAACGCGTATATTTACAATAAATCGATTTCTTATTAAAACAATTTCCCGATAATCGTTAAAATGAAGAAAGGCAAAGGTCTGAATCATTGCAAAGGTATGAGAGCGGAACACAACCGTTCGATTTCTCAATAGGTCGGAAGGCTGACAGCCAACCAAGAGCTTCAATGTTGTCGATTTCAGGTCGATAACACAATGAAACTTATTTCAAAGATATAATTTGAGTGCCCAGCAATTAATAGTAACAAAATTTTCAAAATGTGACCAGACGCGGGGAACATCCGTGCTGATTCTTATAAAGGGCCGGATTTACTTGTGTGGAGGCCCTCAGTACCTCAAAGAAATACTACTTAAAGTCAAGTTAACACTATTATCAGTTAGCTGTAAATATGTAATCACGGATCATGACTGTGGAGACCCCAGTTTGTGGAGGCTCCTGGGCAGGTACCCAGGGCCGTCGCCAGCGAGGGGGCCAGTGGTGCCCGGCCCCCGCATTTGAAATCTGTGCCCCCTCATTTCACGTTTGGCCCCATGGTTGCTGCATACACCTAATACAGTATTTTTAAAATGTGGCCCCCCTTCTGGTTTTTGGCCCCCCCTGCTGCTATATCCTGGCGACGGGGCTGCAGGTACCCACTTTTACCTCCCCTAAATCCGGCCCTGTTCCTATACCTTGCATAGCTTTGCAATCCAGAGCTTGCGTGAGTGAGCATCGCGACACCTGCGCTAAGTACAGATTTTAGCCTTGGGCTTTGTAGACTTACAAAAATAACATTGACCAATTATGTAAGTAAGCGCTATCTTGTGCTGGCAGGAGAACGCAAACTTTTCTTGGAAAATAACGACCAGTATGCGTTCGGTTATCTTTGACCTGCGATATGCACATGTTTCGTGTGAAATGATTCACGTAGCATGATGCGCTGATGAAGCAATTTAACAAATGATTTCTTTACAATCATATGAATTGGAATCGCTTGAAGTTCTTATGCAAAATACCAGCACCAGGCCTCGCGGCATTGTGACGAAACAATGAATCGGGTTCTCCAGCGTTTTCTTCGGGGCCATATTGATGTGCACGACATTCCTTCCTCGCAAGCAACCTCCGCACTGGTTACCCCCAAACGCCTACAGTAGTTGCGATAAATCGTCAGTACAAAACTCACGTTCTGCAAGAAATCAGCTTACAAAGTCAATCAACGAAAACTATTGATAATTGAAAATCAAGCAAACCATTGAGCCTTGTATTAATTTTACTACATTTACCATTTTTGTTTGAAACACTTGTTGCAAGATAAATTTAACTGCAAGCTAAATCTTCTGCTCTCAGCTCTAAAAAACGCTCATCTGTTTTTTGCTGCTATTGACGAACGTTTTCCGATTTAATGGTGAAGAAATAATTCAATTCGACTTCCGGAGTTGGAGCCGGATAAAAAATCCAACTCCGATTCCTAGTGTTCTTAGGAACCTGACTCCGACTCCACCCAAAAACCTCCGGATCCGACTCCGCAACCCTGGTTTTGAATATTTGGGTATATTTCATTTATTTTTAAGAGGTTTTTCAATCATCCTAATTTTTTATTAATTAACTCGTGTGTTTTCACGAGAAATCTATAGCTTTGAACTATATTAAAAAATTGCACTCTAGACATGTATGCAAGAGAATTTTCAAAAATGCTTTAACATCCTCCTTCGAAGATCGTTTGAAACATCACTTGAAGGACAATATTGATAAGTACTGTACATGTACACATACGTTTATTCTATTCAGCTGAACGGCAAATGTTGGAGTTGAACGAAATGAGGTTATTTTAAATCAATTACTAAACTCACTCATACAGGTCCATGGATAAAAATTCTATTTTTGATAACATGGAAGAAGATGCCTGAAAAACGTTATTCACTATTTTTGATCAAACTACTGATCGCAAAATTCCTATGAGTTGAAAATCTGAACTTCAATCTCTCACTTTATTAGCACAAATTTTGAATTTCAACTTCAAGGAAAATCATATTTTTCACTTCTACCTTTCAAAGGTTTAAGAGAAACTGTTAAATGCCTCTGATCAATTAAATTCAGGTAAGAAAGGAATTAGGTTGTAAATTAAGGAAAACAGGTATTGATGGGTTACTAAACGCAGATGCACAGCAAGAAAATCAGTTCATCCCACACAATAAAGAAATCAAAGAAGCAAGCTAAAAGCATTAACTACATTGCTACACTTAACATGATGAGAAGCGATTCTGATCCAAGATTTCCGGTGGGATCATTCTAAGTTTATGAAAAGATCACGAGTTGAAAATTTCTAAGTTTTAAAAAGAACTAACTCTATGCAACCAAATGTTTCGGAATACTGTACGGCTCTGATTTTTTCAGATAACATTTGACCATTGCAACAACACACCAATCAATGATGATTTAAAGAAACCATTTTGAAAGTTTCAGACGTGACGCCCAGCGACTTGGTGGAAAAACAAATCTAAGAAATCTCAGATCAGTAATCATGCCTTGCTTTGATGATCGAAGCATTCGTCCTTAAAGCACTTTATTCCTTCATACAAGGCAAAAGCAAAAAGAAAGTCATGAATCATACAAATCAATTAACTTTATTCAACAAATCATCTCGGTTTAAAGTTAGGTATAGAAAGCTGTATTGAACTTTCGCAATGTATTTAAATATCTCTTCATGGCCAGGTTTCGTGGGATGCAGCTCATTAGAGTGTAAATTTTCATTCCAAATGAAAATGTCAATTCCCACGTTGTACAACCAGTTTGCCTTAAACGGTGTTCTGCCGAATTCTGCAGCCAAGTTCCTAAAACAGAAAGCAGTTTGACGTCGCGGCGGCGGCGAATGTCGTTTCATGAACACGCATGGGCTGACAGGAAGTTACGTAAAAACTGGCTTCATCATCAGCACTTGCAAACATTTTTAGAGATATCGTCTCGATGTTCTGACACAAGCCGCACGAACAGTTCCATGATTGGATATTTGCTTTGTTTGCAATTCGTAGAAGGGGAGTTTGTTAAAGTTAATTGTAGTAATATGTCATGAACAACGCATTTGCCCATGATGAAAGGCACATCCATGTTATGCCAAACTGGTAAGATTACAAAAATTAGCTTTGTTACGTGAATGTATATTGTAATATTAAAATTTTGATAATTCTAAATAGTCTTTCCTTATATACCGTTTGCCATTAAAGCCGCAAAAAGAAAGTAATCCAATTAAGCGCTCAAGGTTTGCTGCAAGGATTCGATGAATCAACCGACTAGGCTTTGCTTTCGTCACTTTGCGATGATTCAACCGTGCTCAATATCTATATTCAAGTAACTAGTCGCCACGGAAGCTACGCGTTTGAATCAATCTACAAAATTTTCAATAGGAAAGCTATTTCACGTAACACTACGCCAGTGTTTTTCAACATTTTTTGCATCACGGACCACTTTATGCAATAAAAAAATTTTGGGGAACACCAAACAAAATTTTATAATCACAATTATGATGTTTAGTTCTGTTTTGGCTCTTTTAATTTATTAAAATTAACAAGAAAGTCCTATTCGTTTGCTCCTAAAACTAATTACTTTCACGAAAGAAAACATATTTACGCTCATTGCGTTAAACTAGTGATTTTCGACCGGTGTTCGATAGAACACTAGTCAAACGTATCAAATTTCCTGCGGAACACCTGACGATCTTTCACGGAACACTAGTTTTACGCGGAACACCGGTTGAAAATCACTGCACTACGCATCCTTAGTCCTGAAATCTTATTCAAATAGATTGAACAAGATTTCTATTGAAATTCAAATAAGATTGAACTCAAATAGATTGAATTAGATTTAAAAAGATTGGAAACTCAAAACGATTATTAGCAAGGATTATTCTGCAATAAATAATTCACGTTTATGTGTTTTACGTCATATGTTATTATTGTATATACACTCCCACAATGACCATTGTGGTGTAAAGCTCTTCGCTCAGTCAAGACGGAACAATGATAAAGACCCTCTGAGCCCCGCGCAAAATTGCAAAGCTCGACGAATTTCCACAATGCGCAGATAAATTAAAAATCTTACGCACACATCTTGTGAGCTGCTTGCGGCATTTACACGCTTGCATATCTTTGCTTTGAACAAATTCCAGTCTATTTAGTCTGTGCTATTTCAAATTAGTACCAACAATGAAATTGACAGATAGGTGCTGATGGAAATACTGCTTCAAAGATGTTTAAAATTGTGCTTTCACAAAAAGGAAACTCATCGACCGTTATTTGAGAAACCATTTTTGTCGCGACATCTTGCACTGGCACATTTTGCAAGTTGCAGTGTAAACACCTTTCGCTTGTCATAGGAACAAGTCGGTTCATCCAAGTGTGTGCCCATTCACGCAGAAAGCATAAACAGGTTTAACTTTCATCAGCACTATGATTCAGTTTGCACTAAGATTTGTGACTGACCTCTGACGTCACGACCAAATTCAGGATGTGAGCATGACGTTATGTCTACCAAAACCCTTATTCGACGAGGTCGACAACATTGGGCTGTCTTTACCTGACAGCTCCCTGTGTTCCCACTCTGGTAATTTATTTTTGCCTAGTCGCTTACTTCATCTTGCCAGACTTGTTTATGTGTCTTCTTCAGCCTTTTCATTCAGTCTATCATTCCCGGTCAAGAGCTCGTTACCATTTTTCTGTATTTTTTCAGTGAACTCGCACGACCTTTCACCATGTTTTCGGTGTTTAAAAGGGTTGGCGTAAAAGTTTCGGTGAAAATGGGAAGAACTGGTTTCAAAAATCAAGCAGTCGAAAGTTCCGAATCCAGATTGAGTCTTATTATACAAGCGTATGCGAGTTCATTGTGGTAAACACCAAGTAGTTTGTATTGAAAACAAGTTCAAAACGCCGAAACACCGAAAAAAACGTTGACAGTTGACTCGTCGAGCACCCCTAGCTAGACAATTTTGTTAATTTTCTTCTCAGGTTTTAAAATCAACAGCCAAATTGTATATGAATTTGTGATGAAATTAGATGAGGAAAGATTTAAGTGAGATTCGAAAGTCGGTTTGGTTGATAAACACAGTTACCCAGCAAGTGCTGGTTCGCAACTGATATCAATATTCGCGTTTGCTTTATCCTGTAAGGAGCTGGGCGTGAAAAAGTAAGTGGAAATCCATCTGAAATAGAATTATCCCGGTTACCAATACCCGTTCTTATCGCAGGTGATATGTTTGCTTTGCTGCAACTTTTTAACTACGCCAATAAAACTAATTGTCCATCTTGCAGGCTTCGACTTGAAGAATTGTATCGTGTGTACATATACAGTACACAGCCAACAACTGCTCGCACAGCGGTAGGGGTTCACTGGCAAGAGACTTGCAAGTGTGGTTCCAAACGGTCATCAGTTGGTCAGTTGGTGTCAAGCACCTGGGAATGACAGAGCATGACAGTCGACGCAAAGTCACTGCAGTGGAGAAACATTGCGGCAGCAACAAGAAAAGAAAAAAACGTCTGTCAGTTCCACCAAGCACGCAATGTAACAATCATGTGTATTGTATCAGTTAAAAGATGAACTTTGCCTTTCAGATAGCAGCAATGCAACTTACTATTTATTGAAAGAATGGTTAGATGCGAGCCATCTGTGCTGCTGCCTCCTGTAAATTAAAATACATAGAGTTTTTTTTAATACATCCATAGGAGAAATAGCTTCAAAGCTATCAATTTTGAGAACCTTACGATCATGTACAAACAGTTTTCCTTTTTTGTTTCTATGTGTTCAACAGCGGCGGAACACCAATATCCGGAAAATATATCACTTTGCTGTCTTTTTTGTTTCAACAGGCGACACCAAAATCTGACTTACATATCACAAACAGAAACACAAATTTTTAAACACTACTTACTGGTTCAGTCGAATAATTTCAAAAAGAAAAATCAGAGGTCTTTCCTTGAAATCCAAAAGTAACCTTTCAGTCAAGCAGCTCGTAACTTAAATCAGGTCAGATAAATTTCTTACACTTTATCAACGGTTCAGTTGCAAAAAATATGTCAAGCACTGCATGTTCGTTTCAATTCCCAAACACAACGTCATGTCTATTTATGTTTACCTTCAACCTCCTCTTTGCGCTGTTTCGAGAGAAAACTAAAACAATTCAAAAATATCAAGTCTTCAACATGCCGACGAAATGATCAAATACTAGTAGATTTGTATCTTTTGTATTTTCATCTCGGCAACCCCATAAGTTTATTGTGGGTTTTTGCATTTTTTCTATCTTTTTCTACTCTTTGGTAAATTCCAAGATTGGAGTTGCTTTCAAGGCTGGAATAAAACGCCGCCTTTGCAAATATCTGAAGTTTTGAAAAAAACACAAAAGCGTTTTTATGTTTGTTTGACTGAATGAACCCCGTACTATGAAGTCGTGATGGTTAGCCTGAATGAGATGGAATGACTGTAAAGTTTTCGCATACAATCTACTCTTATTTATTAACGTCAAATAAATTTTATGGTGCAAAATAATTTTTGAGCAGATTTACCTCATGCACCAGGCAAAGATCAGTTACTCTGGCGAAGTGGCATTGGCTACAAATATTACATATTCACGATGGGCTCACTAGATCAGTAAATCTAACTTGAAATCAGTTTGACCCAAACCCCTTTTTTGCATTTGGCAGACAGTTACTGGTCATGGCAGGAACATATTAATTAAGTTGAAGTCAAGGCACGCTGGAAAATCCGCAAAAATTTAGAGGTTTAGATTTAACGTGCAGCACAGCTGCAGCGTGAAGTGAATCACGATGGCAGTTGCGGACTGAACAAGTTTTGCACGCAAACGTTTTGCATTCGTGTGCAAAATTTTGCCCGTTTTCTTGTATACAGCGTGAAATTGATACACCATATCAACCAGGGCCGAATTTAGGTGAAGGCAAAGCGGGCACCTGCCCAGGGGCCTCCACAAACTGGGGGCCTCCACAGTCATGAGCTGTGAGTCCCCTGGTTAAGGCTGGTTTAACATATTTAAAGTGAATAAACGTAGAAATAGTTAATGACAACAGTATTACTCATTTACCTAACTGCACAGTCGTCTCACTAAGTTTAACGCACGGCTTTACTTATGATTACATATTTAGAGCTAACTGATAATAGTATTCCCTTAAGGTACTGAGGGCCCCACACAAAGGCTGCCCGGGGGCCTCCACGGATCTAAATCTGACACTGATATCAGCAAAATGTTTGGCCCGCGTATTTTGCCGTCACCCGCACATTATTAGTAAATCACCAAAAGTGGACAAAACCGACAAAAAGATAAATATATTTTAAGACTCATATTTACCGTGAGCAAATATTAAAACTTTGATTGAAAAGTGTTTGCAAGCTCAGAAAATTTTAAAAATTGCCGTAAAATTATACGACAAGAAAAACGCTTAAATCAGAAAAGTTCAGAAACGTGTGGAGGCAGTTTTTAATATTTTGAAGTTTATAACACGTGGTGGTGGCCGGTGCCTGCGGGTTTTGCCTGCATTTGTTTGTTGATACAAACAGGTTTTGCGCAAAAGAATGAAGGCCTTGCTGGTGTCACAATGGCGAATTCATGCGCAGCGATGTTGAGAAGCCGTCACGTTTGGCATCTGAACTGCAGCAAATGGAACATTACCAAATAAGGAAGGTTTGTTTGGGGGAAATTGTTTTGCCACTATAGCGCGCCGTTGCTTAAGCTCCGGATAAGCCAAGTATTTGTGTATCCTAAAGTGCAAAAATATAAACCACTAATTTTTGGAAACATATTAATAATCCCGAAACATTAAAAATCCATTTTTACTTTGCGCTGCCTTTGTCATGACGTTTATCTTTTTTTAATTTCGAATTTAAATACTTTGTAATGATGTTGAGAAATGCGTAAAATATTTTTGCTACACTCAGCGTCTAGCTGGCGGCTGAACTAAAGTTCTTGAAAAATCACAAAAATCTTGCGAGGTGCGATTGCGAGCAGAGCACGTGTTCATTACATCAACTCAAACAACAACGGGAATTTATTCCTGGATGAGTGTCGCAAAGAAGCAGCTACAGTATGCGACGCGGAATATACTGGGGAGGAATGGAGACAAAGTTTTGCTTATCTCTTTGTTGCGTCACAAATGCATGTTTTATGACGCTTCCAACAGTGAGGTAATGAAATAAATACATTCCTACTTACAAGCTTTTCTATAAAGATTGTTTGAAATGCTATTCAGAAAAAAAAGGATAAAAGGCGGTTAATCCTTCAATGCAGATAATTAATCCGTTGCTTATGAATGAACAGTGATAAACCCATGACCCCGTGAGGCCTCATTTCATGTGTATCGTGAAAACAATATACGAAAGTTTAGTGAAAAATGGCAGAGACTTCGTGGTGTTACCGAGCTTGGTGCGTACCGGGGGGGTTACAATGGCGAGGAACCGCAGCAAACGGAACGAAAAATGAAATAATTACCAGCGAAATGTTGCTTGAGGCTAAACGGACGTCACCGAGGACGATCGTCAAATTACCTGAATGAGCCCGCCCACATTGCCCTAGGCATGTACAATGCCGTGCCTATTCGCGGATGCTATGCTTGTGGCACTGTTGCGTCACGGAGAGCCGAACGTCATAACGCACAGAACGTAAGCGCTATCAGAAAAGCATTTCCTTCGGACTTATGAGCTAGTCCAGCTTATTTCAGTGCCAAGTTCTTTGGGCAAGCCATTTCGAAGACACGCTGTAGTAATGCAACCACTTGCAGATGCTAATGCCAAACTTGTGACGTAAACGCTTTCTCGCAAGCTTAAAAGACATTCGTGGCATCAGCGTGAGAGGACAGTTGCTGAGGGAGCGTTTGCAGTCGACTTGCGTCGATAATTAGGTCAAACTCTACGGCAGGCTACATAAAGTGCGCAGCGCTGAAACAAGACAGGCACAAAAGGAACAGTGGTCAAGATTTTCAGCAGGTGGCCAGCTGACGGGATCTTACTGTACGTTTGGAAAAACAATGTTGGAAATATTTTCCTTCTCAGAGGCAAAACATAATTCGCTGTCATTCGATTGGTGTTGTACTTAACGTTGTTCTTATATCCAGGAAGAATCCTTACTACTTTTTCGGGAACAACAAGAAATTTTATGCGGGAATACAGTTACGCATGGTAGTCAGTGTAGCGGCCAGCAATGAGAGGCTTCTCAGCAAGATGGTGTGTTAGTCCAGGTGATCGCGTCTCCAAGGTGTGCGTGCTTAGACAACTTCAGAATTCGTCGCAAAACAAATGTTTTAAAATTTAGAAAATCTTGTAGCGACAGCCAAAAGACTGAAAAGCATTAAAAAAATCGATAGATACCAAGCTTGCTTCTATGTAACTCTCTCTTTGACTCTCCATCATCGTTCAAACTTTTCACTGGCATTCTGAAAACACGGGATGTCAATTGCGACAAAAAAACAACTTTGTTTTCTAACAACGGTACGGAGATCAATTTAAGTGACCATGCTTTATTAGGGAAGCCAGCAGCTACATTTCAGTAAATAATTCTACTGAGGCCATTGAAATCCTAATGGTGAATTAAAGCATAGTTTCCGATAGACTCAGCTAAGCAAATCTTGCTGGGAACTAAAGTTTGGTGAGAGGTTTCTCCAGATGAAAGCAGCTGTTGTGATTCAAAAATAAATTCAAACGTTTTCAAATTTGAGCAAGACAATTTTTTAAAGTACTTGATTGACAAGCAATTGCAACAGCCTTAAAATTAACTGCTAATCTGATGTTCGTGTGGTAATCAATCGCCAGAGTGGCGCAGTTCATCTTGACCTCGTATACAAACAAACACTAGCGCGTAAATCGCAGTGGCTTTGCTTGTTCCGCTCCGGGTCATGACATTATTGAAGACTGGAGTGGGCACTTTCTACTATGGATATTGTCACTGTGTCCAGCATTTGCGTTACCAGGAGTCATTGAAGCGACCTTGCGTTGAGCAAAAGTGGCAACTTGCAACAGGCGTGAGCAGTTTCATTCATTTTGTGAATAAGAGTAAGCTGTAGCTTTGCCTTATGTAAGAAAGATTGCTGCATGATTCTAAAAGTCCGTTATCTGAGTTGTTGGCAAAGCTGGAAGCAATTTAATGAGATTGACAATCATTTCCCATTCCTAGAGATTGTTCGCACAGACAGACAAGGTTCGTGGCGCAGCAAATAACGTCGGCGCATGACGTATACAAGACGGTTGCGTAACACACAAACGAAAAAGTATTGTAGACGAGTGAAAATTCACATCTGAACATGCTGATGTCCTGAGTGCTGCCAAAACATCTGTGCGGTGAATCGAAAAAACATGCCACCAAAAATCGTTAATTTTATAAAACAATGCTTGAATTGGTGAAAAGAATAAATCTACTTCACATGAATTCGCTATGTACGTTTCTCTGCAGAGCATTACTGCCAGACCGCAAAATCATTTTTTTTTAATATTTGCCATCTACTGAACAAACCTTGGTGTTTAAGTGTGCAATGCTGGAGGATGCATACCCACGCAATAGTATCCGTTTAAATTCTCGAACAGTTGATTTACATTGATGCAGTGTAAGAATAAGCAAATGAAAAAATTGACAATGATATCATCGTAAACTTCTTTCAGTACGTTAGTTTCAAAAAGGACGGTAAAACGTCAGAAAACATGCAATTTTTCCGAGAGGCAAACTGAGAACCATTTGATGTCAGAAATCTTTACCGATGCTCTTCTTGTCGCTGGCAATGAAAATCCGACAATAAGGAGAATTTTGATTTCCGCTTAAATTCAATGTCGGAATATTTCCATGGTTTGTTATAAAAACGGCATAAATATCTCTGTTCTTCGAAATGTGCGAGCTGTTGTCAAAGATAAATATCGTCCACTCATGAAATATATTTTGCGAATTTACCCATACCGTCTACGTCATAAAACGTCTCTGTGGCATGTGAGGAAGTGGCATCAGAGAAAAACACAGTAACAAGCGAAACATCACGTCACGGAAATGCCGCAAAGTGCCATGCTCATAGGCGTAGCCAGGGGGGGGCGAAGGGGCCATGCCCTCCCAAAATTTTTGGAAAATATTGTCATTTTGTGCTTTGAGAGGTGTTTTTCCATACAAAATAGTGTTATTCGCCTAAAATCGTATATTTTAGCCCCCAAAATTTTTGGGCTGGCTACGCCACTGGCCATGCACTGCCGTTGTGTCAACAAAAATTTTAAGTCTGAGTTTGACGCCATTTCAGATAAATTTGGGGGCATTTTTCATCAACACCTTAACCCTTGCGATAAGTCACTACTTCTCTGTTGGTTTTTAAAACTTAATATCAGCAAAATATTTTTTTAGGATTTCAAGACTTCATATTCATGAAAACCTTTGAGTTGCTTCTTTTCCGTGTGTTCCCGAAATACTCTGAAATATTCCGCACAAAATACTCTGCAGAGAAGCTGAACAGTGACGTCAGTCAAGCTAAGGTTTCGAGACATGGGCGTCGGAAGTGGGGGCGGGGAGACAGTCCCTCCTCGATTTTAAAATTTGATATTTTTATATTAATTTTACAGAAATGTTATTCTCTTAATTTCGGGTTGGTAAAAATCAAAGTTCACCACTGTTACCCCTTGGCAAAAATCCTTTTGGACACTCCCTGTAAAAATCCACTGTTGCCCACCCCCGGAAAAAATCTTTCCGACGCCAATGTGTCGAGATCGTGATGGTTGTGGCCGTGCGACTGGCAAAAATCATGCTCTTAAAGTTGCTGCAGTTCAGCAAAAAGCGGAAACGCCGAGCACGCTTGCCAGCCATGCGCCGCGCCAACAGATCTTCGGTTATTATTATCACTGTTATTGTAGTGCGTTAACCATCACTTATCCCTGCAACTTCCAGTAGCTGATATAATGATGGCATGGCACAATTGCTGAAAGTTCGTCACAGCACACGGACAAATTGCGCAATGCGCTGTTGTGTAAAATTAGATCCTCTATATCTTTGACCTTCACGAGAAGCTTGAAGAAGAATCAGATTTAAAAAAGGATTTGAAATAAAAACATTACTTAATTACAGAATCTCCAGTCGATTTTTGTTGAATACATGTTATCCTGGCTTGACACCTCTGACCAACATGGAGCGCCTCAAATTTTATTAACTGATAGGCTGTATTTCCGTGACAGGAAAATGTACCTAGATTACTATTAGACGTAATGCTGTCACTAAAAGAAAGTGACATTGCGAAGGAAAAACCTTTGCAGATAATCTACATAACTAAAACACTATGCAATTCGTATGACAATGTAGTTTGCATAAACAGGTCAAACGTAGGATCAACGCAAAGACTTTTGGCGTTTTGGACCAAAATAAACAAACAAATAAATAAGTCGATACTTCAAATGCAGGTTCCTAATGTCTACTATGCGGTGCAGTAATGGAAGAGGTCATTGAAAATTACTTCATTTTTGTGGTTTTAGCACGTGTTTGAGATTAATATGACTTGAATTTACAACATTATTTTTTCACCAGCAGAAACTAGGTATTACGGTGCAGCGTAGCAAAGAACTATTTTTTATGCTCTGCGTCAGGGTATTCATTTGGAAAGCGTTTGAACATAACTGGTGGAATACTCACATTTGTTTTCAGTAAGATTTAGAAGGAACGCGGATTACAAATCGATGGAGAGGAGAAACTGCCTAATTGTAGTCGTCTTGGGCTTCGCAGGTAGGACAAGGCTTGACGATTTTAACCTTCTGTTCGTGACCTTTCAGAGTAGTAGGATTTGTGTAGTATGCCTAGCCAAACAAACCAAAAGCCAATTTGTTCGTTACAGCGATTTCAAGAAAGATTGTTTCTTTGTTAATGTGACTGGTGACGGCAGGTCGAAGCCTGAAACGTACTTCTTGCCCGAGCGGTTCAGGTGAACGCTCTTGCCCAATCAGCGCTATGGCGTTTCATGCAGTGCTGTGGGTCGAACGCCCGACCACCAAACTATCGCCGTCCCATATCACTGCATTACCTTAATTTTTTTATACGTATCGACATGCAATATGAGCTCGGTACAATTTTCCACCTTGACTGATTATTCCAAGTAGTTGAGAAACGGGCGTAATGTTAAAGCATCACCTTCACTTTACAGGCAGTGTTAGTCTCCAGGATTACGTACGTATGGCGATAAGGTCGAAAGAATGGCCAATAATAGATCCGAGCAAGCCAAAGTTTCCATCTCTACTTTGAATTTGGCTAAAGCGCATGGCGATTTGTGTTGAGTGGTTTGTGATAAATGATAAAATTTTGGGATCTACATGATCAAAATAAACCATCCAAGGAAGAGGAACTGGAAACATCAGCATGGTTATCATTTGAACAAGGATTATATTGAACCTATAACGTCAGCTTTCAACTCCAGTACCTTATCTATGAAACGTTTGACGTTGACAGTTGGATTTGTATCATGTCTTTTCTTATATAGGTTAAGCCACATTTAAATTGTTTGCTAAATATTTTCTAGCATGCATCCACGATTGTGTTTTCATTTTTTCACACGGCATGTGCCCCTTTGACATGGTGATTTTGCCGTTAAATACGAGTGTCTAGTACAGAAACATGTCATTCTTCAGTCATACAGTAATTCCCCCTAAAGGTATTCACATGTGCGCGGACGGCTGTATGAAACCTTACAATTCAACAAAACTTGATGCTATGAGCATCAGCCCGAAAATTTCTGCTTTTCGAAAATGTTTCATAGTCTCACACACATCTCCATCTTTGAATGCCATAACTTCTGACAACTTTTACGCTACTGCCGATTAGTCTATGTGGGGTACTCACTTTTCTCTATATAGTAGCATTGCTATATTTGCCTAGGTGTTATAGCTTTCGGTAAAATTCTGTAACCACCCAAATGTGTCAAGTAAGCACTTAGAGCGCAGCATACGAAACCTACCAAGCATAAGTTTCTTATGCCACATGTGTAGCAATTGCATACTGTATTTACAGTTTGTAGTATTTTAGATGTATCTGTTGCAAAACCGTTTCTCAAACATTGTTGTCTCTTTTTTGTGATTTTGCCAAACTATGTGATATTCTATTTATACGATTTTGTTGACTGCTACATATTCTTAACGCGACATACTTTGTACAGTTATTCAGCAAGTGTTCGGCCAACGTAATTCGGCCATACCCAAGCCACCCGGACCTCCAGGAACTCCCAACGGGGTATACAAACCTGTGAAATGTTAGTATTGATGAATTGTTTGTTGATGACAACAATCTGTTTTTTGCCTGGAAATGTAACAATAAGTTCTTTACCTGGAAAGTAATAGTTTTTAAATCCACGCTTTTACGTTTTTTAATTTTGAACTGTTCTCTTGGAGTAGTCTTAATTTTACGTTTTCTTCTTGTGATGTTGTTTTTCACTGCATTTGTTCACAATCCGGTTATGTGGTGATCTCATGTCTAAGCAACCTTACCTTTCAGATTTAGGTTTGTAACAGATTATTTGCACTCAGCTGTTTGCAAACCATCACAAAACACTGCGTCGCAGTGATAAAAGCCACTTAATATTAGTGACACTACAGGATTTACAGCAGATCACCAGCTTCTTTATTTACTGTCCACGGAGATTTGTCTTAGAGCTATTTAATAGTTCTTTGGAATTTTATTCAAATGAAAGGTAACATAGCTATGATATAAATGACATAAATCCACTTGACCTGTCAGGAAGGTTTCAGAAGCTGATGAATGACGCTGTATCTGACAGAGCCAGACTTTGGTCGTGGCATTTATTCTCAATGTATGTAATCAACACGTTTTCACTAAACAATTCGATTCCCGATTAAGCGGAAATTTGTCTTTGAGCTATTTAATAGTTCTTTGGAATTTTATTCAAATGAAAGGTAACATAGCTATGATATAAATGACATAAATCCACTTGACCTGTCAGGAAGGTTTCAGAAGCTGATGAATGACGCTCTATCTGACAGTGCCAGACTTTCGTCGTGGCATTTATTCTCAATGTATGTAATCAACACGCTTTCACTAAACAATTCGATTCCCGATTAAGCGGAAAAGAAGCATTTATTTTCAAAATGTGTAAAAATAACATGGAGATCATCGAAAACTAGTGTGACTCATACAAAACGTAATTGTCAGTATTTCACTAGGGGTTTGCTGCGAACCTTTTGTGTTGTTAGGAAAATGCAACATCGCATTCCGAAATACGAAGGCTTGCGATAAAGATTCACTCATGGCATGCATTCAAATCCGTTAGCTTCTTCCAAACAGTCCGATGTTTTGCCATCTGTGTGATTCTTTACCTTTAAACTTGTCCGTGTTTAGTCAATGGGAAGTTAGCCATTGTTAGGTTTTACCAAGTCCAATCCTATTTCTGTGTTAGAATGGCGATTTTATTGTTTTCATTATGTATTTGCTGATAACATTTCCTTATTCTTCAGTCCGACATTTCAATTTATTCATTCAGTCAAGCCACTCAGACTTGAATCACCTTGCTTAACGCCCCTTTCTCCTGTGATAAAAACACCTTTTGTTTGCAAAACTTGGACCCTTTACAATCATACAGGCCTGATTTTGACGGAAGAAGAAAATTCAAACGAAAAAAGGATTGGAAGTATTTTGCCTTCTCGAATCGTTTTACCAGACAAGCCAATATTCCGGCTTTAGTGAACAACCTGCAAAACTATTTGCTATACCGTTCATTTCCATTGAGTTCTATAATTAAAGGAGCCAGAAATGCGTGTCACGATTGCGTACGGGCGTAATTGGCCAACTTCGTGTTTTGGAATAGCTGCTTTGAGTTTCTATGCTATTTTCGAGCCAGTTCCTAAGACTCGCGGTTATTTTTAGGCAGTGTAACTTCCTTCGATAAAACCTTTTCCAGTGAACCACTGTCAACACATTGTAGACATAAAAAGATGACGTAGCTTCTGTGCGTACGTCATAGATGATTTTCGTTTGAGTCACAATCCCATTAAACGTACAGAATATCAAAAGGAAGAATCAGTCGTTTTCCGTCTAATTGCCTACAGACGCAGGCTACGTATGACGTAGAAGCTAACCGAATGACTCATCAGCAAACGTGTTTAACGCCTTAAGGTAAATTCAAACCGCCACATCCTTTTTTGAGGTTGAGGTTATACATGGTCTGCAGTGTAACAAAACGAAAAATATTTAGTCCTCATTTTGCAGAGTGAAGTCCCATTAACGAAATTGGTTTCACAATTTAAAGCTTATCGAAATAGAACCACAAATTGGTTAGTTAAAATGCCTGAAGCTTTGCATTAAGCACTGATCATCTGCAGCCCAACAAGTGTACTGTAAGTGCAATTTACGATTTTTTGGGTATAAAAACGCACTCTTTGGAGTTGCGTCTCGAAAATAAAAAAGCTGTTTTCCTAAAATGTTTCAAAGTATAGCGATTCGAATGAACACTTTCACTGTTTTTCATTCCAGCAAGGGTGATTCCCCCTCCTCAAAACGTCCACGTTCCGTTTTTCGTCGGCGCGACGACAACAAACAGCGCAATTGTGACGTGGAATCCGGTTAGAGGAGCTGCCAAGTACACGCTGAAAATATACACGTAAGTTTGGGAAGTTTATAACGCAACGTTTAAAAACAAGCCCGGGAATTTTTCGATCCTGGAAAAGACCGTTTAGTGTTTTTCAAGTTTTACTGAACGAAATGTAAAAAAAAAGTTTTTATTTGAAATGCTTGTCCGAGTGTTTTTTAACGCTTGTGTGTTTGTGACGACAAGCGCACATCATCCCATCTCATGAGGGGGAAGCAACTATGCTTCAAATTGGAATAAAGTTTGTAGCCTGATGGCGTCATTCATTCCGCGACGGAAATTTCACTCCTGGTGTCGATACGATGTGTTCACTGATACTAGCATCTCGTAATCGCTATAACCTACGTTTTTTTATGTAAAAATAATAAACTCAGTCATCATAAACAGGGGCATAGGGGATTGCTGATTAATGGTAAGAATTACAGCGTAGGTTATAGAGATTACGAGCTCCCATAGAAATACATTCATATAACACTAGATAAAAAACATCTCAAGAATATATAGTTTCCAGAAAATGGTTGGCTACTGGACAAAAATCTCTTGCTTATATGGGAGCTAAGATTTGGGAGCCTTTGTATTTAAAAGTACAACCTTTCCATGCTTTCAACTAAACCAATATCAGCCCTGCCAAATATTTGCTACATTAAGTATTCCTCATTATTATAACCCTTTCTCATGGCACAAACCTTATTAATATAACACTACCACACCCATTAGGCTAGTGGGGGATCTAACTAAGAAAAACAACTGGTAATATTAGATACCCCGGGAAGACGCAAATATGATTTTGATTTTATTTCTATTCTGTGCGGTTGCTTGTTTATATTATCGTGTTTATTTTGTGAGTTTTTTATGTGTGTCTGTTTCCCGAATAAACTGAATAGAATGGAATACAGCCTTTCTTGAGGTGTTGATTTCTATCGGCAAATGTCTAAGCAGCATATTATTAATATGAGAAAGGTAAGATGAGTTTCATGTCCAAGAGATTCTGAGAAGAAATATCCCGTAAAATGATAAAAATATTCTTTGTTTGTTTCACAGGAAAAGCGACAGAGTTTTAAGAAAGGAAATACAAAACATCATGGCTCCTATTTACAACGTCACTGGTCTGACGTCATCGACCCAATATGAGGCTACTGTGACGAGCATATTCGTCATAGGCAGCGGTCTCAACTTGAGAAGTGAAGAAAGCAACGCGACTTTGTTCCAGACACGTAAGTTCTTTTCAAAGGTTGATCGGAACGAGTGGCTCCTTACTGCTCTTCTGAACACTATTTTGTTGGAACGCAATGCAGTTGTAAGACATGTTAAATAGTGTTGGACGCCTTTTTAGCTTTACACCTAGGCTGGAGAAAGATGTGCTTCTACCGATATGTTCCTGTTCTTCGACAATAATGAAAAGAAAAACGATTAACATCATTAAACGTCGGTTAGGTGAATTTGTATTTTGCGTTTTTTGAACAAAAATGAACTATAGCAAAATAGGAATTTTGTTTTGGTGCCATATTTAGCATTAACGGTTACATGTTCTTGAAAAAGGATTGCCTGTGTCAGTTTCGTACAAAAGAGAGCTTTTTGGGGATTTGGCGATAAACAGTCTTATTTCAGATTTATAGAAGAATCCCGAAACAACTTGTGTGAAAGTAAGATAATAAAGGCAAACAACCAAAGTATACTATTAATTAATTTTTATATAAAATCTATATGAAGCATTAAACATGTTTGTTTAAAAATTCGTTATAGTGTCTGAAATGTCGGTTTTTCGACAGTATTATTCAAGCTTCCTTGAGGTAATTTTCCCGCTCTAACTTAGTTGCAGCAGGAGTCCAATATAGTGCAGGGGACAAACCGTAGAGCAGACAGCTTCCAACATGGGCGACATACGCTATTGGTTCTGCAACTAGAAAGACCTACTCTTTTACGTCTACATGCAGCACCTCAATCATGGACTGGAGGCAACAATTGTTCAGATGGGGAACATCGTTCGGAGCTCTAACCTTAATAACCAAGTTCAGTCAGTATTGAAGCAATGGCAGTCATCTTGTTCTTGTCTTTCTCGCAAGACCTGGGGACCCCCTAATAATTGAAAGGCTTTGCGCTGCTGTTAGAGATTTTACATTGGCTACATCAAAGCTACGCTTGGCACACCATGCACACCACACCGTGAAAAAACAACAAGGAAAATGGTTCTGTAACAACTTCAGAAGAATCTCTCCTTCGAGTGTTACTGAGAAGGTTTTGGATTTCCTAATCCAAACTCTTGCAGAAAAGCTTTACCGTGACTTGAAATGTGGTTTTCGCTGCAACAGATCTACTTGGGACATAATCGTCTCAATGCGTCAAACGCATGAGGAGTACAGTGCACAATGCCACCCGCTGCATATCGCCTTATTTACTTGACGAAAACATTTAATAAGGTTAGCAGAGAAGGGTTATATAGCCTACACAGAAGGGCTTTGGATTTTCCCTGGCCAACACCACAAAAGGTCCATTACGATGCACTGATACGTTCCAGGCAGATATCGTCTTGAACGGGACTAGGCCTGAAAAAGTCGACAATGTCTGCTACGTCTAACGATTTCTCTCTTGCGGAAGAAAATCAGTACAGAATCGGGAAAGGCGCTGCCATCTTCAGTCGACTTAATTGCATAGCATGGAGAACTCCATCCCCTACATTACGCACATAAGGCAACATTTACTCGGTATGCATACTAACTACTGTTCTTTACATCTACGAAAAATTGACAACATGAGTATGTCAGGAAAGGGAAGTGAATAGTTTTCATGCAGTCGTAGTATTTGCGCTGGCACGTGGGAAGTCACGATCAGGAATGAGGTCATCTAGGTTCACATTCAGTGGAGCTCCCTGTTTAGTCATCTTAAAACAAAATGTTCGCGCTGACTTGGTCAAGTCCGCTGCTGTCTTTCAGAGTGTCGTTCACATGCAACATTCTCTATGGTAAGCCATGTTTCGGTATCCAAGTATTGTTCGATCCTCCCTTCAGTTCAAATATCTTGTAAAGAGAGATTTGCAGCAGCTCGAAATCTCGTCCTCCGACTGGGAAACATGTGCTGAAAGTGAAAATCGACTGTCCTGGCGTGCACCCTTTCAACAAAGTGAAAATCGACTGTCCTGGCGTGCACCCGTTCAACAAAGTGAAAATCGACTGTCCTGGCGTGCACCCTTTCAACAAAGTGAAAATCGACTGTCCTGGCGTGCACCCGCTCAACAAGCTTTCCTGAGCTTTTACCGTTCGCATCGCAGCGACCATCCTTTATGTAGAGGTCCTGCTGCACTTAACCAAATACAAATTGTTCAGGAAAACACAGCTTTTGTCTGAACAAAAAAGTATTTTACAAAGCAGTTGTGACTTTTCCTAAAATGACAAAATTTATCAAACGCTACTTATTGGGTACTCAATGTAAAGCACGTGTACCTGGCAAGAAACGTATTTTGATCAGCAAAGAAGTAAAGCACCTCATAACCACATTTTTGTTTGACAAAGCATTTGCTAAGACATCAAAAACATTATGAAACTTTTGCCCAACAAATGATTATTTTCAGATGTTCTAGAATGACAACCCCTAGATGTTCACCTGGTACGGTGAGAAGAAAAATTTTGGCGAGCTCAAGCTTGTCTATCCACTCAAGAAACGTATTTATATTAACGTCGCGCTTTTCCTTGGCAGTGGAAGAGTGTACGGGCGGAAGAGTATATACTGAATGCATAGGACATTGCATTTCGACGTGCGAAGACCCAGACCCAATTTGCCCTAGAATTTGCACTCCCGGATGTAACTGCATCGGGAGCCTTTACATCTGGCACAACGGCCGTTGCTTGCCCCCAGCGCTGTGCCCGGCGCCGCGAGGTGAGTGTTGTGCACCATTTGCAGCGCGTCGTTACATTGCGGAGAACATGTTTTGAAAAACGACGAATAACGTTAGACTTGTTATCTGCAAATGTCTCTAGATTGCCAGAACTGTCTTTGAATGTTCGGTAAATCGTTGTTCAGAAATTCAACATACAGATACCAGCTAAAAAAAATCTATAACTGACTGTTGATGTCTGCTGATCAAAAGCGCGTTTCAAATAACAATTACAGTATATCTTGAAACCTGTTTCTTTCAGTTTCAATTGCAAAACCGAGCAATTTACGAATTCTTCCACTGAAACCAGCCGGGACGGTGTTGTTGGTTTGGAATGCTGTTGACAACGCCAGAGAATACGTCGTCAAGGTAAGTGATGCAAACTTGCTTGAAATGTTCGAAAGACAAATGATGTTCTTTGTTGACCAACACATAGCACACTAACATAATTTCACAATGCATTATACGCTTTTCCAGCCCTTGAAACGGTCAAACAAAGCTAATCAGTTTGGAAGAAGCGGAAGAACTGTCACTTTTTTTCCTTCTCGTCCCATTAAGTTAGGGCCTTGCTCCAAAAGTCCTTTAATTTATTTTCCTGGAGCCGAGTGCATGGTCAGGCAGCTGCGAGCCGCAGCTCAAACGATGTACCATATTAACCAACCTCACGGATTCTTGCTGGCTGCGGGCCAAAGGCGCAGCCAGGGGGGGTGCTGAAGGGGCTCAAGCACCCCCCTTAGCGATCAGAATATTGATGTTTATTTCTTA
>Ga0210059_1003539_pt1 | contig 25038 bp, 16 predicted proteins | sample Ectturendosymbi2_FD_188042 | JGI IMG/M metagenome (GOLD analysis project Ga0210059, IMG submission 188042) | Ecteinascidia turbinata endosymbiont from Florida, USA - Sample 2 (SPAdes) (version 2) | ecosystem: Host-associated > Tunicates > Ascidians > Unclassified | place: Key West, Florida... | reverse complement strand
CCCGTCGATGCCTCTATGCATTTTCAACTTGTAACAAAGCTTCATGCCTCACTCATGACGTCACGCTATCGGCGCGTATCCAGCTGAGTCATGTGACTACATATGCTTCCCGCCATTACGTCACTACCGAAACAGCCCTTTGCTTTTTTCATTTTTTACAGCGCTTTTCTCCTGAATGACCAATAAGAACCTGCAGCATGATCACTGCAGTTCAATTTGCAATGCATTGATGATGATAATAGAAGTTATCGAAACGTTTGCAGTGTCGTTTGTATCGTTTTCTTTGGCCGTGATTTTCATTATAAGGCTATTTAGCACTTCCCCTTTTCGTGTACCAAAATGTTATTAATCTAAACATGTACCATGCACCAGAAGATTAACAAGTCCAGATGTCAGCAAGGTTTATGCATGCGTATTTCATGGAGCAGTTACTCTCTAATATTTTTTTCCCTCGCAAATTTTGTTGTGCTCAGAAAAATTTGTTTTAAATATATGATAAAAACAAATCTTTCCCCCCTCACAACAAACTGCTTCCAAACCACTTTGATGAATATTTCATTCCAATCAGCTCAATTCATTCTCACTCCACAAGACTAGCAACCTCTGCCAACCTATTTTTCCCTAGAGTTAACTCTTCCTCAGCAAAATGTTCCCTTACCTTTGTTGGCCCAAAAGTGTGGTCTTCAATACCAAATGATATTAAGTCTTCAACCACGTTTACCTTTTAATGGAAACTGAAGAAACACCTCCTACATGATGAAGATACACAATTATAAACTTTTGCAACATTTCACTTATCCAGAACCAAACTCTGTAAATTCTAGTATTTTGTGTGTATATTTACTTTTCGCATTTTTTCTTCCCTGAGCATATGCCATTCTTTTCAGCATGAAAGCACACTCCATAGTTTTTTCTGTTTTGCATTGTTTTTTTCTTCCGTACCTCATTAATTAGTTTTTGTTACCTTTTCTTTTTATATTTTGCTTAAACATATTCTTAACCACACCAAATTCCTTCAATTAAATTTAATCCACTCATCTGTACATTTTCTTCAACATGTTTTGTTTTCCTAATTGTGCTTATTTCACTCAAATGTTGTTTTCCAACACTTCTCAAGAACTGAAAAACAGGTTGGTTGACGAGATGAGCGCCGTGATCCCTCACCAATCCTATATGACACAGCACCCTTCTTTGTTTACACTGATCAACCATTACATCATTGCGTTTTCATTTGCTCTAATGTTCACTATTGTGGTTGGTTTGCTCAGTGCAATGTCTTCTTGTAGTACTCCTGTTTGTTGGCCGAGTCATATGAAACAATAAACCATTGTCCATTCAAATCTGGGTATGGGCCTGGTTCCGCCAAAATTCTGTCTGCAATCAGTATTTTTTTCTTTGAAGGCCATTCAGCCTCGAGATGTAGCATAACGTCGAAAACGATTTTTAATAAATGACCATTAGGGGGCCCCTGTAAGCATTTGGGAGGCAGAGTTGGGCTGCTGCGGCACTGGTGCTAGAATTATCGCATATGCAACAATGGAGACTGAGTAACTGCGAATTGCGACACATCTCAGGTTACAGTTGAATTCATTCGATCATTGCTGCTGTGCATCATTTCGCAACTACTCCCTTGGAATTCATCTGGCAGTTTTTAGTTCGTATCGTCTTCGGCACACCAAGACAATCCTCGAAAGCCCATATTACAATTTTCCTACTTCGCATTTACCTGTTTGAGGTAATACTTTCTCCAAGTAGAAAGTGCTTGCAGATGATTCAGATGTTACATGAATCAATGACTCGGCGAGGAGAATCCAATTGTTTTCGGCGGGCACCTGCTGGAGCCAGGATTTTCAAACTGGGACTAGAGTCCTGCGCGCGGGGGATACGAAGAACCTAGTTCGTAACTAGGGTGTGCAGGGGGAGCGAAGCCCCCTTAGAAAATTGTTCGCCCCCCCAGGAAAAATGTGTTGTAGATATTTTAAAACTATTGGACATAGTTTAAAAATTGTGGGGCACTCTTAGAAAACTCTTAGCTCCCCCTAGTGCCCCAAACTGCTTACGGGCCTGCGAAGAACTATGCGTCCTGATTAAGAATTTCTTTGTGCGGGTAACTGAATGTTGACGCAATGCATGTGAAGTTAATATGAGCAAGAAATTCAATGCTGCAGAAAGCTTGTGGTACAAGGGCTCAACGCCAGGGGTTCTCAACCAATGATATTTTATTGCGGACTCATGGTCCATATCACAGACACAAGAGCACAAAAAGTGGTTAGCTATACATCAGCGCACATTACAGAAACGGCGTTTGCACTTGACCAACATTGGGAGGAGCAAAGTAATTTATCCTCACCACAGCTGTATCGTCATTCGCGAGAGCACAGAAAATGGATAAGCATACAGTAGGGCATTACACAACCGGTGTTAGTACGTGTCCAACCTTAAGAGCAGAAAACTTTACCAGCACTTCTTACTTTTTTATGCTTGGTGTGTACAGTGTCCACATATTTTTACTGCACAAAAGCAATACTGATGAGACCCAAATACCGAAACAACTCACGAACAACTACTGCATTTGGTCTCCACCATGCAGGAGCGTTGACTGAGGAAAAATGAAGATTCGTAAAAAGCATCAGACATTTGAAGCGATCGCATAAAGGTTGGATGAAGATGTGCATCATATAAAAAATCGATACAAGTTGTTTCCCAGCACGGCATCAAAGGTCCTGACACAATGGCTAACCTGGTGTGGGCGAACACTAACATTTCTGCGTATGTAATGCATAATTCGATAGGCATTGTTATACGCAGCACGTAAGTGCTTCATACTGGTCTGCGTGTATTTTCTCCACAATAGGCACGAAATAAAGTATTTTTACTGCAGGAGAGCACTGATCAAAAGTGCCTATCAGTTTGTTTGCTGCACAGTATAGTGATTTCACTTGTCTCTGAATATCATCATCATCCTTCAATGCTGCATTTATCCACACACCAAGATATTTGACTAGGTCAAAAAATTGTATACGTACACCATTTAGAAAAACATTTGATGGAGCAGGTTGTTTATACTTTTTTGGGCAAAAAATAACAATGGTTTTGTTGCAATTAAAAGTGATTTCGTGTTCAGCAGCATAATCACCACAAATATTCAGAAGACATTACAGCCAACTAATACTGGGGCTGAACACACATACATCACCAGCAAACATTAGATGATTCCCACAGTGCATCCCACCTCGGCTGATTTAAGCATGGGACCCAACTAATAAACAAATAGAGGGTTCATGGCCTACCGACTGCACAACTTCAATGCGACAATTTTCGCACATGCTCTAAGCACAACCAAAAACACCGATATCAACATGTTCTACATTCAATGCGAAGATTGGGCAGTTTTGTTGTTAGAAAGCATAGATATTCCAAGCTCGTTACATGATATGCACCAGGGCTGTGGAGCAGGTGCTGTCCACAGTGGCGTACGTAGAAAATTTAATGGGGATTTCATTCAGTGGCATATGGTGGTCATTTGTATTTGGTGTACGCCGTTTGTGATGTCACAATTTGAAGTCATATAAATGTTTCCACACCGTTTTAACGAACTTTGTTGACATATATGCAGGTTTTTTTAAGGAAAATGTTAGGTACCCAATATGGATCTGTAGGGACCCGATTTCTCTGATTCTAGGGACCCGAATCGGATCCCTAAAGCGCCTTAGAAAAAACTGATATATGCGTATTTGTCTACACGCACTTCCCTTATTTTATGCGTCATTGCACTAAATATAAACTATCGGCGCTTCAAGTTAGGATATCGGGGGAAAACATACTCAAGCTGCAGTTGACAACTGCAAAAATATCAGACTACACGTTAAAACAGGGGAGTAAAACACACTTATCATTGCGTCAGAGCAATTTACAACTGCAAAATGGGGCAGCGCAAATCTCTCATCGAATACGAGCATGGGAAGTGCGCGGCTGGACTGGCTGGCATACACCCGATTTGCAAGATGGAATTTTGCTCAAACCACTGCTTGGTTGCACTAGATCTCGTGGCAAATGTTGAGCAGCCATTCTATTCTCATCGTCCAGAACGACAGGCCATGCAGTCCGTGGGGAGGTCAATAGATTGGACATTGGAGGACATGGTCGACGGTTTGTTCTTCTGCGCCACACTCACAGGCAGCAGAGGAGGCCATACCCCCTTTGTACAAGCAGGAGCAGAAACGTTCGACACCGGTGCGGAGGCGGTAAGCCGGCCACAGGCTCTTCTTGGGAGGGTCATTCAGGCGCGGTGCCAGTGTCGGGTATGAAAATGCGGAGTCTTGTGGGGTTTCGCCCACTCCACATTTCATTGGTGATCCGCCCAATGCGCCGCACGTACTGCATGTTGTTATCAGATGAACTGATGAGATGTTGTGCGGCGGGTACAAATGGGTGTCTCGATTTGAGGCACCGTGCATTTCCACTCGATGGACAAGTGAGTGCTGAGTGGAGCAGATGTCCAGGCTCCATGGCACGGCGTGCTAGAGACAGTGTAGCTCCATTGCGACGAAGCTCAGCAGGTTGGATGCCTGCGATGATTGGAAGGTTGTCCGCTAGGGCGCAGGCATCGTTGATATCGGGGTCGATGAGGCGGTTATGAGCACTGTGGCACCAGACAATACCCTCAAGCCGAATGCACCAGGGCCAGTGCGGCCACTCGCAGAGTTGTTGCTTCAGCACCCCAACCGCAGGCAGAAGGCCGCCTCAGGTGCGCGACGCGTGATGTCAGCTTCTTGCGAAGTGACTCAAGGTGTCGGCGTTACGTGAGCGACCTGTCCAACATTCCTCCGAGGTATTTGGGCTCGGAGCAGAAGGGCAGAGTTTCGTTGTTGTAGTTGACTATAAGCGCACGTTTAGCTTCCTTGTTAAGATGGAAGGCTGCCGACACTGTTTCTGTATTGCTGAGCTTTAGCTTCCAGGTCTGGAGGTATTCACCTACAGTTGCCATGTCCTTGGTCAGCATCCCTTCCAATGCCTGCCAATCACCATCATCATGCATGGTTGCTAGGTCGTCAGCATGTGCATACTTTCAGGAGGCCCTGCTTGGGAGGTCAGAGATGTAAGCGTTGAAGAGAAGGGTTGCCGGGACAGATCCTATGGGACGCCGTTCTTGATGCGTCGTAACGTGTTTCTTTTGCCGTTTCCGGTGGTAAGGGTGAAGCTGCGATTGCCAACCATGTCCATGCGGACCATTTGTCTATCAGGTAGCAATTGTAACACCTTGCAGGTGAGGCCGTGGTACCATACAGTGTGGTAGGCTGCTGTGAGGTAGACAAACACAGCCGAAAAGCTATCCTCGATGTCTTGTGTCAACAGAGTGACCTGGTCTACGGCTGACCCCTGTCGCAAGCCCGCCAGCTGCGAGGGAGCAATGGATCGATACTTGGATCGACATGAGCTTAGACGAGGCTCCCGAGGATTTTCGTTAGTGCAATAAAACAAAACGTGTCAATTGACTTGTGGCAAAATTTTTTAGTGCGGCTATGTAACAAAATCGTAGGTCTGGATTTGGCTCCTTCAGCGAAATGGTTGAGAACCCCTGTTGTAGAAGTAAAAAAAACGCTACCACAACATCTTAATCTCTAGTCAGCATGATCGAACGAAATCCGTAGCAGTGTAGCGATCTAAAAAGAACTGAGCTATAATGAATAGGTAATGAATATATAGTTAGGTATCCATAGCTTTTGTAGTTGTATAATCATGCTGTTAGCAGGGAGTATGGTTAATTAAGATATGATACCATTGCAGATTTAAGCGTGGAATACACGGCACGCGATTGTAAAGTACGAATTTTTATTAGAAACCATTAAACTTACTAGCAAGGTTTATTAGATTACTGGCAAAGTTCACTAGGAAACATTACGTTTACAAGCAGTAGCATAACATGAAAGTTATAATTGGTAGCAAAGTAGCATTGCTTTGCAGAGCAGTAGATCATTAAAAAGGAAAAAAAATACATGGAAACAAACGTGAACTTTTCTCTAAGCTATATCTCATGAAAAACGTTTTGTTTTTAGCACCGTAACCAGTCTTATGTTCTCCTACGCTTTGCAGGTTAAATTGTGCTTTACTTTGGAGATTCATCACTGCTTATTTTGAATGTAAAAGATAAAAAATCAGAAGTTTTCAGCTACATTCCAAACGTCTAAGGCGAATTTCTTGCTAGAAGCCATGCTATTTGTTCAAACAAATGGCTTACATCTTGGCATTTGTGCAAATGTGTGCATGCTAGAAAGAACACATGAGAGATGTAATCGACTGTTTCGCGTTCTGTGCATGGTTTGCCCGGGAAGAGCTGTTAGCTGAAATCCGTAAGACTGCGAAGGGCAAAGTATGCAACGAGTGCAAGACTTTGGGTCAGTTGGGACTGGTCTGTGTTTAATTTTTCCGAACAGCCGCTTTCTTGATTCTGGTCGTATGAAATAACAAAAGGTCTTCAGGCATTGACGGCAAAACCAGCGACTGCCTTTCCAGATATTCTTATTGAGTTACGTTTGTGCTAGTAACTGTTCCCTAAATCGTATGAACATGCGATGTTTTTTTTTGCGATTTCCTTATGGCAAGAGCGCTGCTTGTAAAAAATACCAGATTAACTTACTTAAAGAAGGTTTGGCATATTTTCTTAGTTGTGTGTACTTGATTTAAATTCATATTCATTTTCAATTCCACTTGAGGCACACCAAAACAATTGAAACATTAATGTGTAAATTCGAACAGATGCTGGAGCTATGAAAAAAAGAGAGCCCCGGAGTCGGACCCAGACTCATGAAAACCAAGAGCTCCGGAGCCGGAGCTGTGTCATTTTTACGACGGCTCCTCAGCCCTGATATGCACAGGTCAAGTCATCTTCCACATTTAGTCCGCTTCTAGACAGTAGCGCAGCCAGAATGAGACCATGGGCTTTCGAGGAATCAGCCGACTGGACTTTGCTTTCATCTTTTTGCGATGATTCAAACTTGCGCATATCTGTATTCAAGTGACTTCACTCCACAGTCCCAAGGTACTGACGCTGCGTAGTGTTACGTGTAATCGATTTTCTGTCAAAAATTTGCGATTGATTGCTTGTTTTCTTTCACCTGTTAAGTTACATGACTATCGTAGTGTTGCGCTTCCCATTCGATTTCCGTTTTTAGATTTGATTGCTTCATCATAGAAAATGTACCCTCACACATTTTGCTGGAAACCCTCTGCAGTCTCTAACACCGTTATTATTGCATATTTTTATTAAAAGATGTTATGTTTGCTCTAACTAAAATTACCTATTGGAGGGATGGGCAATTAATTTGGCTCGCGGGCCACTTTCGACGCCGTGTATAGCGGATAGACGACAGACTGATTTATTTGTTGGTACAGTACTGATTTCATTGCGCCAGATGTACTCCAGACAACGAACGCCAGGACACCGAAAAAACACTAAGGTTATCTAGTCAGCCGCCCCAGAGGAGGGTTAGCGGCGGGCCCGCCCTTCTAATTTGATCGTAAAATAAATAAAAATTGTACACAAAAGGTAGTATTCATTGTTCTTTTGCAAATGCACTTTATCCAGCGTAAGCAGTTCAGTGAGACGAATGTAACCTTACATGTTTTTTAACAAATTCCAGACTTGAAGATTTTTCCTAAATGTGTCTGCGGGCCACATGCGACCCGCAGGCCTGTAACTGGGACCACACTGTGTTAGAAAATAAACGGAAGAAACAGTTGAACTCAAGACGACGTCCGTGATTGACGATGTCATTGACTGGTCCCTCCAGAACAAAATTCTTGGCTGCGCCACTGCTTCTGGATTTCGTTTTCGTGGCAGCAAAGGCCGCCTGTCTGCCTTGAAACGCCTGCATATTGCGCACAACGTGACGGAAGCTGTCTGAATATGCGACTCCGACCACCTCTGCAACGTGTTATAAACTACGTTGAAATTTCCATGTGGCAACATTTTCAAGCACATAAATGACAAAAGCAGTGGTTTCCACCCTGGGGTCGCGACCCCCAGAGCGATCGTGAACTACTTTAAGGGTCGCAAGTAGGTATTATATGTACACATACGTGTTGCATGTTTTATTAACGTTTTAGGTGAAGGTCGTTTGATTATGGTGGGGAGCGGTACAAAAAAAGGTTGGAAATCACTGATTTATAAGGTTCACCATGAAAACGCATTCGATTTTATTAACACCAGGGCGTGGACTGTCAAATATTCCTCACAGGTTGAGAATTCTGCTCTGCGCTATGGCAAATCGCGCTACTGATGTACGGGTATTTATTATGGCTGGGCATGCCGTGAATATCAGAAGAGCAAAAATGAGCACGTCAGGGAACGCCACTCAAAGCTAAGAAGCGCCCACGGTTGAATGAAAGGACATGAAACACTGAATTAATTACTTCTAGCGATCAAATACGTTGCACGAAGTTATAGTGGTTTTTAGACACACAACGACAGGTGCAGATTCTGGCCGGAAACAGTGCGGGGTGGAGTGGGTTGGAAGTGTGCAGATGGAGTAACGGGTAAAAAATTTTTACACCTTCAAGACTCGTCATAAATTTGAGGGGCATCACGTGATCACATGTATGTTGACTTTCATGGTGCCAGATCCGCCACTACGGGGTCAACCGGACAATCGCCCTCGAACTTTTCTAAAATAAAGTCTAGTTGTTAGGTACAAGTCCACTCCGAAAATGTTTTAAAGTCACACTTTGCCTTCCCCGGAAATATCACCTGGTTGTGGTCCGAGATGGAGCGATGGTTCTACTGCGTCTTTGCTGGAGGAAACCCTACAACGGTCGACAAAATTGAAGCTGTTTTTACTCATCCTCGTCTTTTCCGAATTCGCTGCACTGGTTGCAACCAGCAAAACCGATTCCGTGATCACACCGCCGTGGTTCAGCACCAGTGGTGGAACCGCTCTCCAGTTACATTACTCCGCAAGATATTGCATTTTCGTTGCAAGTACGTGTGACAATCCCAATTGCATTTGTAATACAGTGGACTAAGTACGAACTCAACCGTATTTTCATGCCTAGCCTGTACAAGTCCTCGCCATATTTCATCACCATCAAAATGAAGCTAGCCCACAACGATTCGTGCGTTAGAGATCAACGTACCCAGGTACTTAATTTTCAAGCCAGTCTTTCCACGTCAAATTATAGCCTGTGGGCAGTTTCACTACAAACGTGTAGAAGACGACAAAACAAAAGATTTTATTACACCGTCCATGAACCCAATTGCAGAAACCGCAACTTCAATCACTTTGCAGAATTTTATTAAACGCATTTGACCCAACTATTGCACAGCACTAGTTTGACAAGGATGGACGTACCAAGGTAGTTCGAAATATGTTAGTTATGGCCAGGGGCGCAACGAGGTTATATGGTGCCTGGGGCAAGAAACAAGTGGCGCCCCCATGTTCGAACCTACGGTTTTTCTGAATCAAATGTACTGCGTCCAAGATAGTGCTTATGACATTGTTGGGACTTTTCGGCGCCCTCATAGTGATTCAGCGCCCAGGAAATTATGTCCCCCTTCGTTACGCCCCTGGTTATGACCCAACATTGAACACTAATCCTTGTCAAAGTTTCTTCCTAGCTACGTTTAGTCGTTTCACACATCAGCTTCATCGCCAGTTCGGCGTCGGGTTCGTTTCCGAGTATGAGAACAACTGTACTTTGATAGAGGTTCCCATGAAAGCAATATATTTCCTGTTGCAAACGTCGGTAAAATTAGTATCGGTTATATCGGAACTCGTTTGGCTTCTGTAAAAAAATGGTTCGGTGAGTCACAGGACAGTTCCGTGTCCAGTTGGAACCCGGCTGTTTGCAGTTGTGATGTCTTGTGGCGGGCCGGTTTCCGAAGTGTTTTCCTGAAACTTAGCAGTGATTGCAAAGAGTACTTACAGAACTCAATTTCCATGAATGTATTTTAATCAACTACAGGTGTCAAGGTGCTCCAGATTGTCAGTATTAAATCCAAAAATGATTGGCTTACTGCACGAACAAGCTCATTGTGTTGACCACATCAATATGTTCAAAAATCGAAATTTTTCAAAACTTAATAGCAATGCTAAAATGGTTGCAATTGGAACCTTTTTTTCATGAAATTGAAGTGATTGTGTCTAGTTCCTGCAGGTACCGAAAATCTGGGTACTTTAATGTCAATGAAGACTGGTTTAAAGATCCGTCAACGTAACTATGTACATTGCTCTGGCTACTGCAACAAAGAGCAAAACGAAATCACCAGGCAATATACCTCTCCAAATGGGAGCTCCTTAAGTCGTTTCACACATCAGCTCCATCCTGATGCCACGATGAACTTGCCTGAATCTGTACGTTCGGTGGTCGATTTTCCACGAGGTTCATGCAGTCCGGTAGGTATGGTTATCAATCATATTGCAGCTTCAAAGATTTTCATGTAACGTAACCTACTCACGGTTACAACGTCTGTTTTATTCACTCACGATTTTGAGCCACCAAAGTTTTTTTTCCTGGGCTTCTACCTTACACCTTCTGTTCTTCGGTTTTTCTACTTCTTGCCTTCTTCGATTTTTGTTTTATGAAAACCGCGCGGTGGCTTCTTTCACTTCTTGCAACTTCGTGAGCGCTATTAATAATATACTATTAGAATTTTGTTAAAGAAAACCATATGGCTATTGTCAGGCTGGGAATTTTAGCCATTCGATCTCTAAACAAGGCATTTGAGTACACTTCCCTATAACTGAAAACAATAATTAGCATCAGTTTAAGGCACTGATGGCAGATGGATGCCGCTACTAAAGAATATTTTTATAAACCAAATACTAATTCATGTTCAGCGCACATTTAAGTCGAAAGAATCTGAGTTGGGCTTTCAACGAACGGTTTGTCAAAACTTAGGTGAAACTGTGAGCAACGACATGCAAATTTCGTTACCTTGTGGGATACTTCACTAGACAAGATGACTTCAAATATGCTTGCAGTGCGTGCCTGCTTCAGAATTTGAGAACTTCACTGAAAGCCGAAGCCGACTTCGTTACTGAACCACTTATCCGTGATCCACACGACCAGTGGCCAAGTACGCTTGTTTCTATTTAGGTTTCGGTTGATTTCGGATTCTTATTTCACTTTCGGTTGGTTTCGGATTTTCTTATTTTGCGAGCTTGGCTTCAACAGCCGCCTACTGAGATTTCGTGTTTCGGTATTTTCGGAAAACTTCGTATTCGTCTTCTAAACGTCTTCAGTAATTCTCAACTGTAAGAGCACAAAACAATCATAGTCAACACGATCGTGGCAACGACCCCACAGGAGACGGGAAAGGTTACACATCCATTTTTATGCGTCAAACGATACGAGCACGTGCAGGAAATCGTATCAAAGAACGACAAACTGCGTTGGATACAAAGCAGAGTACTAGTGGCCGTCTCACCAGTGCCCGAAACAACAGCCCTATTGCGACTGTGATGGGACGTACCCATCTTAGAAGCTGGATTTGGAGACTGAAATCATAACGATGTGTGTACCAGGCTAGCCTCGTTGCATGAGCTACGGAAGCGAACAGAAGCTGCTTTTCTGCTCGTAACTTTAGCTCCGTGCAAAACGGAAAAGCCCACCCTATTCCATCACGACCAATGTTTTAAGTAATGGGCAGAGGCGTCGACGACAAGCATGTACAAGAACAAAGGAACAGGTCGTTTATACATCGTTCAAAATGCTGCTGCAGAGAGCACAAAGGCGACTGTGCCAGGTAAGAGCACGTGAGATTTGTCCTGAAATGTTCTTTCAGCCTGCTTCGACCGTGCATTGGTCGCACGGGCAGGTTGTGCCTCAATTCAAATCGTCCAAAAAACGCTTGCTCACAAATATAAAATCGAGCGGCAAGTACCGCTCCTGTACACTGGCAGCAAATATCCGTCGAGCAGTTGGCGTAGTAGCCACACGCACGAAGGACGTGACGATAAGTTCATGCACGGCTGTGTGTGGTGAGCAAGTGCACACAAGACATACCTACGACTACACAGCAATCAAATCGGTTGGTTCGCTGAGATCAGACATGTAAAACCGTCCAGTTGTTAGTAGCGACCTGAAAAGCAATGCTTTGGTGAGCTGGTACAATGAATTAAGTGTCCGACTTAGATAACGAATAACTGCAGTGTTAAGTACAGCATGTTCCAAAAACACCGAAAGAAATTACAAGAAACAGTGGGCATCAACTTCAAACAGAAAATGTAGAGAAAATGCAGTGGAATTATTAACATACACAAGAACACGAGGAACGAAAACGAATTAAATTATCAACCGCTGATATCGGTTTGTTTGAATGTTGCAGCCTCCCAAAATAAACAACGCCACATTGATCAGTAAAGTCGTTCCTGCATACTGCTGTTGACTAGGTTGGTACGCTGCGCTTGGGCAGCTAAGACTATGATGATGCGTGGGTTTGATCCCATGAGCGCCTCGTGCGAAGTGACCTGAGTGGGAGTTTCAACGTTCCTCGAGTCAACGTTACAGCACTGGTGCTATCATTCAGTCAGGACCACCCTGACTTGTGAAATGTAAAACGTCAACTGCGCTTGAACATGCACAACAAAATACGTTTGTACAAAAGCTTACGATCATAGTACGGAGATCGCTCCCTGTATCTTGGCGACGGCGATCTGCGTCGGCTGTATGGGGAGGGAGAGCGGCGGCGATAACGCGGCGACGGCGAACGGCGGTAACTGTCGCGTCTGTAGTAATCGTCTCTGTACCTGCGCCCCATCGTAAAATCAAACGCTTTCTTCCGGTGCGTCGACGAATACAGTGCTTACGAGATCAATGTCACAAAAACCACAAGCATAGCTCAACCCGAAAACGATGCAGGAAGATATACACAGGATCGGGGTATTCGGTAGGGCCATCCATACGATTCCCAATTCTAATATGCAGCAATAGGTTCGCTAAGAGCAGCAAACAAAAATTTATAATCTTGCGTGATGGGTGATGAAATGCGATAATTTAGATTCAGACACTTGATTCACGGAAAGTGCATCCGACCGGCAACGGGCTGTCGCTGCGAACGGGAAACAGCAACGGCTCTTTAAAGTAGACTGGTAACTAAGTCGGTTATTGGCCAGTTAGGCGTCCAGTTTGACTTTTGGACGAAAAGAAGAAATTTTTGAAATATGTACATAGCAGACAAACACGTTAATGTGCTCAAGTTTCGCATTTCATGCTACGAATGCTGTGATACATACTTCGTCAAATTCATTGTACCCTGAGATTGACTAAATTCGAGGGTTTTATCTGACATGCCGTGAAAAAAGCATCACTGCAACAGCGAAAAATTCAAATTGCGAAATAGAAATCACTGAGTGCAGCAGCTGACAGACCTCGATCGACAGTTAATACCACAATTTCTGTGACGTTAAAACAGAAGTTAATTTTAGCACCAGGGACTTATTTTCGCACCCATACACTTCTACTCGAAGTTTAGTTTTGATTCTTTTCGGTAATATCTTCGGTACATCGGCCAGTCACTAACTGCATATGTGGAACATTACATATGGTTGCAAGCTCTGCGGTAATTGACCAAACTCCAGCACCTACTAAGTAAGCTTGGGGTATAGACTGCAGCATCTAAGAAAAAACAACACATTTTTCACCTTCAAGCAAGTGATAACTTACCTGTCGTATCGTTCTTCTCTTGGTGGTGGCCGGTAACTCCTGTAGAAAAATTGGAAGGTTAGATCGAAGTATCTGCACACTACACCTTGCGAGCAGTGGAATCTTGGAACACGCAACAAGATACACAGCAGAACATTTGTAAGACGATCACGGAAACCGTATCTAAGCCCAGCCGTTATATCGAACAACACCGACAGTATCAAATGCCAAGCCTTAAGATACACAGGCCTGCGAACACAATAGCATTTTATGAATAAGTTCGACAGTGGCACAATACGATGGATAACTGGATGAGAGCGCAGCAAACGAAAAAGAAAATCCGTTTACAGACAAAAAGCACCTATACAACTTACGGTCTTCCCACGTAAACGCCAGGCGTTGGTGTGTGAGGTCTTTTAGTGATGGAGAAGTCGACGCGAATTCTTCGTCCGTCAAGTTCCATACCATTCGCTCTTTCCTTGGCATCAGCGGCATCGTCCTCGTGATCGTAGTAAACGAAACCAAATCCTCTTGAACGACCAGTCTGTTTAAGCAGCAACACAATAAATGCTGACTACACAGTCGTGGCAATGGCTTATTACCGACATATTGGACGGCTCATACACGTACCAGGCTTTTGTGAACGATAAGCAGTCAGTAAGCCACGCTAGAAGCATCGTCACGTAGGCAAGTGTTTCACACCAGTCAATGACGCCAGACAGCTACGACAAAGTACTAAGAAAATTGAGCAGCGAGCCTACTCGTGTGACTCACCTTTTGATCAATGACTACATTTACGCTGCTAATGCGGCCGTATCTTGAGAAGACACTCCTTAAATCACTTTCAGTGGTATACAAGCTAAGTCCAAACACCCCAAGGCACTTTCCTTCAGGAGGATTGAGCTGGAAACAAAAAATTGCAAAATTGCTTTTAGAAAAACAATTAGTGTCTATTGTAGCAGAAAATGCCTAAAAAATATTTACAAAAGCCTAAGTCGCCAACCAACTCAACCAGTTGAACAAATTCACTGCAACACACAAAGCTTTGAACAAGCGTTCAATGACTTGGCAGCTGATCCACATTCCTTACTTGAAAGAATAAGAAATAAACAAGCAACTGACATTCTTTTTCTTACCCTGTCCCCAATGTGTCTCTTTCTGTTGGACATAGGAGATCTGCTGATTCTATCACGATCACGATCACGGGAATGACCTCGGGAATATGACCTGAAAAAGTATGTAAGGAATACCATTAGCTAACTTGTTGGTGAAACCATGACAGGTAAGGGTAAAGTGCAAAATTCGATGTTAAAAAAATCTTGTGTGAAACTATATGCTAAAAAAAGCAAAAAGCTCAATGTGCTTCATGATATGCGTTTCACGATGAATGAAGGAATAATCCTGGCTGACATCACTTGCCATTCGAAAATTTTAGCCCATAACAACACTAGCAATAAACAATTTATTACAAATTTTCAATGATGCGGTTTTACCTTCTGCCATTCCTATGATATTCTTGTGATCGCGACCGATGACGCCGCTTGTATGAACCAGATCGTGACCTTGGAAAAAAGGATTAAAAGCATGGTAAAATCTACATTAAACCAATGATAAAATGCCACATGCTAAGTTCTTCCTCAGTTCAGATACTCTATAACAAATTAAAACTCAGATGTGTTGAATTGATGTCACATTGTGACTGGTCACTGCCTACTTCAAAGCAGTATTTAACAGGTACAGAAACAATCAGACTTTGCGTCTAAATGTTTTTTATACCTGCATGTCTACAAAAGCAATGATAAAAGGTGAAAAACAATGGCAAAGTTGAAAAAATAAAACCGAAAACCTGTCCATGGTAAATCATAAAAAAAATTGCAAGCATATTACAAAAGCCAACTTATAACATGTTGTATTTGTAACAATGATACCTGAACGAACGAGACCTTGACCGAGAACGACTATACGACCTTCGAATACTGGCCGATTTCCTTGAATGATATGACCTGTATGATCCAGATCTAGATCTGTGTGATCTAGACCGAGAACGCGATCGTTTCTCTGGGCTGTGGCTCTGAAATGCAGCACCAATACTATTGTTTTAAGCCTAGACAAGATTGAAACTAACACTTATAAATCTATAAGCCTAGGTTTCTTTTCTCACTGAGACATTTCGGTCTTGACTCATGTGTCACATAATAGTGTACTAAAACACACCAACAATATTTACTAGCCTACCTTTTCAGACATTGCCCTTGGTGTATTGCATGGAACTGAACTACTTTCACATACCAAAAGTGAGGTGTTGCTGTTCTTAATGTTATACACAACCAGGTGCATTTAACAGTTGTCTTACTAACACAGTGATTGCGGTGATATAGATGCTGGTACAGTGGTACAGTAACATAGCCAGCCAAAAATTTCTGGGGAAGCCAAATATTTTGAAATCAAGCAAACAACAGTTGTTTGGGACACCGCCTCTTACAGCACAAACGAACAAGATATGCTAAAAATGTGAGGGGGACCATGGCCACCTTTCCCCCCTGGCTACACCTATGAGCTAGTAGGATTACCATAACAAAAATGTCTATAACTCAGACTATTGCTTTGAATACTTGAAACCACCACCACCACTGATCATACCAATATCTTGTGTGAAATTCGATGCACAAAAAGCAAAAGGGTTAATGTGCTTTGTAATATGCTTTTCAGGATTAATGAAGGAATAATCCTGGCTGACATCACTTGCCACTTAAAAATCTTTGCCCTGAAAAAATTAGTAGTTCAAGCTAACACAAAAATTGCTCATGTTAGCAATTTCATTGCTTTAAACACCAGCTTGACATGAATGCATGCAATGAAGGTTAAAAACAAGTTTAATTATTTGCATATGCTTGATTCCAAAGCATGCAATCTTAGCCTTGTTCTAATGGGAAAACATATCCACCAAGTGCACAAGTTTACTCATCCACATTTCATCCAAAAGAAATTCTACTAATGGAGACTTCCTTTCACTTAAAAACTGTTTTGTTTTTTCTTTAATCTCAACAAGATGTGAAAGAATTCGCCATCGTGACAGCCATCTTACTTCTGAATGGAGAATATGGTATGCTGCAAATGCATACTTTCAGTGTTTTGAATAGTCGGAGTTCAAGGGACAACTTGGAGTTTCATTAACAATTTTTGCTATGTAGTGAAACATTCTATATCATGTTTTCACATCAATTTCTTTGCAGCTAAATGCTCCAGATTGACTATGCAATAAGCGAAGTACATTTCTTTATACACTACTTCTTTAATTTTTGTAGCATTTTACTTTTAAAATTCACTCTTTGGATGCACAGCACTGTCGCCTTGTTTACCCACCCCTGCAATGAAAGTTGCGAGCATATGTGGAAGGCTTCATTGCATCATTTAAGACAACAGTGCAAAACCTGCAGCCGTCCGACCGCATGTCGATAATTAAATTTGCAGTCGTTCAAATGTAATAAAAAATATAAGATTTGGCGGCCGTGCTGGCGTATATTGAAGCAAAACAAACGCAAGGCAAGAAAATCAGTCGACACGATGTGTAACGATCTGGATGGTGATGTCACAAAGATTAATAGAATGATACGCATTGTATGTTTTAATGTGTTCTGTGTTGGTTGGCACCAGTGTTGCCAACTGGTATATATATATTACCAAATTTGAAAATTTTGGTATATTTTCAGAGCTTGGTATCTAAAATTTTGATTTGGTATGTATGAAAAATTTGGTATAGGCCTGTATTTGGTATATTTTTGTCGGAGGTTTTAGATGAGATTTCAAACCAATTTATTTGGTTTCTAACAAAGCAGAAACAGATAAACCAATAGTGGTGTTGAAGCTATATAAAAAAGTTCAGTGATTTTGCTTAAACATGGGAGTGAGCATGCACTTTGGATGAGCGGAAAGCAGGATTGGAGGACAGCTGAGAAGTTCTGTAAAAACTGAACTTGTCTCTAAGTATGGGCTTTTAGTCAGCCAATGCATTCAAATGTGTGAAAGCTGCGTATGAGAGTACCAGAAGGTTTAGCAATGAGTGACTGACAGAGATTGCATGGCTTGTAAAACTGCTGGTGCTGTGTATCCCTTCTGCTAATAGTGCAAAAAGAAAATTGCCAGCTAAAGCATAATAATGTCCTGGACCACAAAGGAACTGAGAATGTAGTTGGAGGTGTTAAGGTTGAATTTTCCCGTGGTTACTAAATGGGTCATTCCATGCTTAATTTGAAACTGCATGTAACCATATGTCATAAAACCTTTTTATTTGTACTTTTTCTTAAGGAGTATAAAAAATGATGAAGATTAAAAAAAAAATTTCAAAATTGCTTTAATGCTTCAAGTTATTGCGATGTTAAATTTTGGCCACTTGAAGATTTTCCCCCTACTTTTTAGAAAATTGGTTGCCACCTGAATACTAAGGCAGCTGAATGCATGAAAATTGGCGCCAGGGGTTTTTTTAGGTCTGGGAATCCATTTCTGAAGTCAAAAATACCCAAAAATGAGTCTTTCAGGGTGTAAATTCATCTTGAAACAAATTTCATGCACACACCTTGGCCGCAAATATGTGGATGTTGGCAAACGGTTGCAAAAAAATTTTTTTGCCCATACTGCAGCATACAGCATATATTTTGCCAAAATGAAATTTTTTAAATTTACTTTTACTTCCAGCCAGTGTTTCTAACCTTAGCAAAAGTGTATGTTTAACCACACAAAAAACGTCTTACGTAAGCTCTGACATTGCTGATTCTGTCCAGCTGACATTAACACATCACACTCCACATTCATTCATCATATTCACTACTGTGACATAATAAGTGCTCTCTCCTTGTATCCCAAGCTATTTAGTTGTCAGAAATTAGTATGCTGGATTGCAGGTAGAAATACAAAAGGGTCATTTTATTATATTTCAGCCCAAATTTCTGAAATTTGGAACCACATGGTTTAGGTTTTCGTTCCTTTTCACATATGTTTGCAGCTGCAAATTTTTAGGAAAATTGACACAAATTTTGCAAACATTGGTTGAGCGGTTTTTGATTTATCACTGCTTTTGTATTTTTACCACTAGATGGCATTCGCATTGATGAGCAACACAAAAATGAGTACAACTCTAGATCTGCTGGTCCAATCCTAATGAAATTGGTGTTTACCATGTTTTCTAGGTTGGGCTTTCTAAATATGCAGTTTAAATTTACCTAAAACCAATACTATTCATGATCTTTACGTTTTTGCCCCCCTACATTTCTCGTCTAATTTGGGATGGATGCCGAAAAAAACTTTTTTTAATTTGTTGAATTAGATAGAAAATATGGCTGGGTGTTTCCAAACATATTATTCTCACGACTAACATTTATGAACTTCTACAAAAAAATCACAAATAAATGCAGTAGAATTGACTCTAAACAAATTTCTTTTGTCTGTTCTATGACATCACAAGTGATATTCACATACTATCTGTTACTTAACAGTCTTGTGAATTGCTAGCAAATGACTTCATAAATACCTGTAATATGATAGAAACTGCCTTTGATTACTTGCGTATGGGTTGTCTTTTAGTGTTTCATGTGGAACTTCTGCACTTTAACAGTCCTTTATAAACAGTTTAAGGTTGATATGACCTAGCATACTTAACTGACTGTCGTGAGACAGGTTAGTTTTACCAACGGTCTAACGTGCTAAAAGACTTGGCACAACGTGCTAAAAAAGGCTTGGTTTATATAGAAAAACATCACAACTAAGTCTTTGCTTGCATATCTCGTGATTTGTCAGTTTAAACTACCAACACAATCACTGGTGCACCCAGGGAGATTGATTTTGTCTCATGATGGATAACTAGAAATAGTGCATTGTAGTACAAATCACAAAAATCACTCATATTTTTTGTGTCAGAGTTACCTATTTTTATCAGAAAATAGTCACTTTAGGTTAGGGGCTAAAAACCAGCAAAGTCAAAAAATTCTATGCACTCTGAGTGCACGTTATATATTACATTGTAATCCTCCTCCCCTTTGGAGCTCTGGAACAGGGTGTGCCAGTGAACACTACTGTTGGTTTCCCAGAAAAGTATATTCAATTACAATGCTGACTATAAGTTTAAATGTAGCAAGCATTAAAATGCTAGGTGATATGAGAAATTTGGGGATTAAAGATAAATTAAAGCCCTAATTGTTCCAATGCCCCATATTTTGCGTATACTCTTCTACCATATTTTTCAGTGGTGATACACAATTACTAGGTGCATTGTCATAAATCTGTGGTGTCGTAAGAGAAGTGGTAACTGAAAAAGCATAGAGTTTCCAAAAATTATTGCAACTAGCCAATGGTTTTGGCTGTAGTGGTAATATGTAATTTATGGAAAGCCCAGACCACTATCTTCAAGTGTATTTTTATTAGTTTTATGTGTTTTTTAATGTTTCAACCATGCTGGCATACAGTGTAAGCATGTGCAATTGAAATGTGTTGTATAAAGTATGAATGCATATTGCATGCACAGTAACACTTCTGTAGTCCATTGTTTTCACTGTCCAGGATGCTTATGTTTATCCTGAAGGATGTATAACTCCATTGGTATTTATTTCTAATTGTTTTCCAGGAGGTATGTGAATTATAGGCTACTCCGCTGTGTTTTTATAGCACAATGTTTGTATGTGTGATATGTGCTATTGACTGATGTACTAGCACTTTGATGGAAGACATTATAAGCTAAATTTTTATGTACATCTCCTCAGTCATAATGTGTTGTTATAGCGTAACCCTAATTTATGGAATTTTGCATGAATGTTAGTACACAATTTAGGGAACATATTACTTATGTCTAACGAAAAAATTCTGACATTCCAAAATTTAGAGCAGTAACAGGGGCTTAGTCAGTGAAGAGTTACATCAAGCAACTTCAAAATTGATTAGAAATGTTAATTTAGAATCACTGGTAATTGGTAAATCAGCTGTAAGGCAGTATATATGCGTATTGTGAAAGGTTGTTTTTTCAGCATTTCATGGACTTTACACTAACCTTGATGTTTTTGGTAGATGTTAATAGTAAATAAAAAAAACTATCATTTTGGCAAAATATATGCTGTATACTACAGCATGGGCAAAAAAATTTTTTGCAGCCGTTCGCCAACATCCCCGTATTTGCAGCCAAAGTGTGTGCATGAAATTTTTTTCAAGATGAATTTACACCCTGAAAGACTCATTTTTGGTTATTTTTAACTTCAAAAATGGATTCCCAGACCTAAAAAAAGTTGGTACCAATTTTCATGCATTCAGCTGCCCTAGTATTTGTGGCAACCAATCTTTTAAAAAGCAAGGGAAAATCTCCCTCTAGTGGCCAAAATTTAACATCACAATAATTCGAGAAGCGTTGAAACAAATTCGAAATTTTTTTTTTAATTTTCATCATTTTTTGTACTCTTTAAGAAAAAGTACAAATAAAAAGGTTTCATGACATATGGTTACAAAAAATCTTGAAAATTTCAAATTAAGCATGGAATGACCCAAATCTGTCACTGCTAAAGTTAAGAAAGTAGAAATTGAGCTTGCAGCATCTCTATGACGGCACTGCTCAAGAGCAACTGTTAATCATCCACGTGAAACAATCAAAAGGCATTGAAAAATTAATACATTGTTAATTTTTTGTTACAGATATGAATTTGATATTTGATATATTTTTAGACTAGATTTGGTATATCCGTTGTAAGAACAGTTGGCAACACTGGTTGGCACTAGGCAGTATCTCGTAAATATAACTCGAACTCATTGGCGGCCGTACTTCATATAAATGAAAGCAATGCGGCCGGCAACAGCAAAAAGGTTGAACACCCCTGATTTAAGAGAAATCGGGAGCATACTAAACATAGGGCCACGGCAGTTGTTCACTACATGGAGCTGCTGTAAAGCCAAGTCCCAATCATTGTTTAACATATTGCCCGACAAATTCTTTTCTGCTTTTAGATATCCTGGTACTGTCAACATATCTGCACATACTCTTTTTTTTGTAAATTTGAATTATGAACTTGCTTCATGGCCACTGTGAGAGTCGTTCTTTCCTGAAAGCTAAAATTATTCTTTGTTAAAAGTGCAAAATTATGCTGCTCTGTTAGCTGCATTTTAAATCTTCCACAATGTTTACCGTATTTACTCGTTTTGTAGCCCGGGCCCTTATTTTTTTTCAACCAAACTCACTACCGGGCCCTTATTCAAGCACAGGCGCTTGTTATTTTCAAAGTAAAATTATGCACAAAAATTATCTTTGAAGACAAATATTTCACGACATCAATCCTTTTTCCATGTCAATTTATTCACGTCAAACGCAAATTATTCATATTCATATATTCACGCAAATTATTTTATTCATATTCACGCAAATTATTAATATTCATATATTCTTATTTCCTATTGTTCTCTACCACTGAAAAATCAGCTTTTACATTGGGCGGGTATTCAAGCACGGGCCCTTATTTATTTTTATGTTCTGTTCACACGGGCGGCTATTCAAACAGACCCTTAACCAAGATTGGGCGGTAAAACGAGTATATACGGTATACTGTAATAGAGCTACTTCCAGTGGTGTGCCACAAAGTTTATGGTAAAAATTTCACACCACAGTTTCTCAGAGTTTCTGAGTGGTCACCAAAGGTAAATCTTTAAAAACCTGTTTACAACCAATAGCTGCCATTGTACTTTCTCAAGAACAAAATAATTATGAAACTGTGCAGGGTTTATATTTTTCATCATAATATCCAGTCTATACCAGCTATGTAGTACAGGTGGTTCAGCACACGCCATCAAAGTTGGGTAGGCTTGGCTCAAATCCCTGTTGGGTCACACCAAAGACTATCAAACGGTTCTTGCAGTCTGTCCATGCAGTCTCTAGCTCAGCATTGATCGATGGATACAAGGAAACGGTTCACATGCATGCTACCATTGAATCGTCACCGCAATGCAGCAATCACTGCCAAAGCAGCCACATGGCTCACAGTGCAAGAAAGCAGAGACAGTCACCTGAAGACTACTCATGACACTTTGGAAGGTGTACAAAAGCTGAGTATGAACGAAACTGGATTATCTAGTCCATTTAATCGCAAACCACATGCCATTGACCAGGATGTTACTGAATTCAACATAAACGCCAATCATTTTCAGTTACTTGACAGAAAATGTAGGTTGCTTTGCAGACCAGCAAATTATCTTTGTGGAGCGGTACCAGTCCGCAGACCAGCAGTCAATAACCACTGTGCTAGACTACCATGACGATGCTGTTAAAATGACACACTCGGTGTTTTATTCTAACTACGTCACTGCCGGCGGACCTACACCCACTTCCTTAACACCTTTGTTGCCGGCATGTTTCAGCCTAATTCAAAAAGTTTGCACATGTCTTGTCGACAGAATAACTTCTTTGCTGATTGCGCTAAAGAGCTGTTCAAACCCTCAAATGACTCAGCAAGTCTTTGCGTGTGCAATGAAAAATATTTTTTTGGGGTTTGGGTTTCAGTATTTTTGTGAGAGCTGTTGTAAGTGGAGCAGTTTTAGGCCATTTTGCCCCACATCATCTGGCCCTGGGCCCAAACTGTTAGATGGTAGAATTTCGCTCTAGTTCTTATCAGAAACTAGGCTAAAATCCAAGTCGCTTGATACTTTGGATGACTTGCTGGGGTTTCAGGTTCAAAAGACCTAAAAACACCAAACTAATTAATTAACCCACTAATTGGATAATTAAATAATTTGTTTTTAGATCATAACTTTTGAACCAGAAATGCTAGAAAGTTGATCAAAGGCTCAAAAGACTTAGATTCCAGCTTAGTTTTCAATGAAAACACGGGGGAAAAACCTCTATTCAACGGCTTGGTCCTAGATCAGGTATCATCGCCAAAATGAGCCAAAATCCCAAAAACCTACCTCACTTGTGATATCACTCACAAAAAATGAAACCCAAACTTTTTTTTACCAATTAGAAGGATCTTTGCGGGTTTGAACAGCTCTCGTTACGCAGCTGCTAAGACACATGAAAACTGCTTGATTTTGGCTGATGTTTAGGTACAATATATTTGTACACAGGCAGCATAGGTGTTAACACTTTGAGAGCCGCGGTACGAAATATTCGTACTTTGAAATCGGCCTAAAACCAGCAGTTGTCAGTTGCCTTACCAACGCCATAGCTCCTTCGCCAATTGCGCTAGAGAGCTGTTGAAGGGCTCAAATGGATTGGTCAGGCTTCTAGTCTGCACTTGAAATATAATTTTTGGTTGGGGTTGCAGATTTTTTGTGAGTGACATCATGAATGAAGTAGTTTTTGGGTCATTTTGCTTCATGTTACCTGGCCTAGGACCCAACTACTAGGCCAAAGTATTTCGCTGAAGTTTTACTTGACAACTAGGCTCAAGTCCGAGTTTTTTCAGCCTTTGATCAAAGTAATTAACACTTTGGCGTCTGCTAGGTTTCGGGGATTTTCGGAAAAAAAACGCCTAAGCGCACGTGGCTTTCCACGGGAATTTATCCGGTCCGGTATGCTTTACCGACCCAGTAAAAGTCTCAAAAGGTGCGGCAAGTCTTCTCGACTGCACTCGAAAAAACATTTTTTGCTTGAGGGATGCGTATTTTTTGTGAGTGACGTCATAAGTGGAGGACTTTTAGGACACCTTGGCCCACTTTGCCTAGCCCTGGGCGCCAAACGTTAGGTGGTAGTATTTCGCTGTAGTTTTTATTGGAAACTAGGCTACAATCCGAGCCATTTGATACTTTGGATGACCTGCTGGGGTTTCGGGTTCAAATGTTGTTTTGTGAGTTAGTAAAAATATTTGACTAATTAGCTAATTAATTAATTTGTTTATTTTAGATCATAACTTTTGAACCAGAAACACTAGGAAGTCGATCAAAGGCTCAAAAGACTTGGACTCGAGCCTAGTTTCCAATGAAAACTTCAGCAAAACACTTTGGCCAAGTGGTTGGACCCTAGGCCAGTCAACGTGAGCCAAAATGAGCCTAAAACTAGTTCACTTATGACGTTAGTCACAAAAAATCCACAACCCCCAACCAAAATATTTTTTTCGAGTGATATCTACTAGACTGGCCGATCTGTTTAAGCCCTTGAACAGCTCTCTAGCGCAATTGGCGGTGGAGCGAGGGCGTTGGTAAGGCAACCGAAAACTGCTGAAAATCGAAGTACGAATAAATCGTACGCCGGCTCTCAAAGTGTTAATTATCTAATTAACTAATTTGTCAAATATTTTTATTACTTTAGGTCAAAACTTATGAACTTGTTTGTTTGCTGAGAAGTTTATCTGCTTACACTTCAATAACTGGCGACTAGACTCCAATATTTGTTTATATTTCATTGTTTTTTTCAATGAAAAAAAAAAAAAAAAAGCTATAGTT
>Ga0210059_1003538_pt1 | contig 25043 bp, 14 predicted proteins | sample Ectturendosymbi2_FD_188042 | JGI IMG/M metagenome (GOLD analysis project Ga0210059, IMG submission 188042) | Ecteinascidia turbinata endosymbiont from Florida, USA - Sample 2 (SPAdes) (version 2) | ecosystem: Host-associated > Tunicates > Ascidians > Unclassified | place: Key West, Florida... | reverse complement strand
CTAACTCTACCGCAAAGATATTACCTTCCGTGAATTCTGAAACAAAACATTCAGTGCAAGCGACTATTTATACTTGAACAACAAACTGCCAGAAGCAAAATGCATACGTAAGTGTATTAATTTTATAAGTTGGAATGCTTTTTCTGTTCTGAATATATGGCTGCAGGTGCAGCAGTGCAAAGTGTGCTCAAAAATTCCTCCGGAGATAAAAAATAAACCATGTTTGGCACTTTTTCTGGCAGAATATAAGAAATAGGTACTACTCAGCTACTAGAACCATATTTTGTTTAATGTTGTGCATATAGCAAGTGGATTGATTTAATTGCGTATCGCTATTAAAGTGGAAAGTGTCAAATCATGAAGTATCTCTGCTATATATTACATCGTTAGGCTTCTACTGGGTTCACAGACACTGGTCTCATCAAACCAATGTATGAAGTTGTGGGAAAACTACTAATCAAATGGATTTCCGCTCCCACGAATGTATTAACGAGTTCTTTTCTGCTAAGCACGATTGCGCGACTGATTCTCAACCTGCTTAAATCTCGTGACACTATTGCGATGTTTCAGTGGTCTACAGCTTTTGACGCATTTCCTCTTTGGCAATCACAGATTTTTTGAATGTTTTGAACAGTAAATGTTTAACGTGACAAATTTAAACCGTTTTCTTCTGGTGGCTTTTCCTTACCTGCAACGCATTTTACTTCAATTTACCATATAACCGCTTTGCACACATTACATTTATTACCCAGAGTAAAAGACTTATAAAAGCTATTATACACTGTTCCCTTTACATTGAAAGCAGTTTCGTTTATGGGAGGTCTGCAGCCTAGATGACCCTTGGTCCCTCGCAGCCTCCTACTCCCACATGCATTCTATACATCGATGCACTTGGAAATCATTGCAGTTTCGTCAATATAGCAATCATGATGGCGTCATTCATGCGTGTATCCTAAAAGTGTCTTAAAAAGCTTGTGTTTCATCAAAGTGCAGAAAATGCATTAGCGCCATCAAGCGTATACTCTACGCTACCGCAATGTATACATCCTCGACTTCATTTGTGTAATTGCGTTTTCCTTTCCTCTTAACTGCGATGCATGTTAAAAATCTAGCGTTTTGCGTGTGGGAGTGAAGACGTTATACAAATACAATACTATCAGTGAATTCTTTCGATGCTGCACATAGTTGGCGCAGTAGTTATTGCCCTCTAAATAAACCGTAAATCTTTGTCCATTGTGCAGATATTTTAGGTGCTGCAAAAAGACCTGAAATGTCCTCAACTTATTTTTTTCTGGTTTAAACAGTTTAACAACTCGTTTGCACTATTCTTGTATTTTTCCAATTTGGTCACAAATTCAGTTCGATTTGAGATAACAAGGTCTTTTTTGCTCACAGTCAATTGCAATCCTACCAAACGTTTTCTTGACTAAATTTCAGTGAACATTTCCCCTCTAAGTTTAGGAGAATAAAAGAACCAAACTCAGTGTTTCAAACGAAATAATGTTAATCGTTGTGATATATTGTACATTCAAATCTAATTCAGGAAGTTTTTATAAACACCGACATATCATCACTCAGTGTACGATCTTGGACTGCCTTGTTAATTGTTAAAATTTTGTTGAATTAGTCTGCTAAAGCGTCCTTTGGTGAAAACTAAGTAAATTTTGAATTTGAGATCTTGCGCTCGAAGCTCAAAAGTTTGAATTCAAAATCTTTGATATCAAACGTTTCAAAACAAAAATTTGAAATCAAAGCTTTCCGCATCTAAGCAAAAATCATAACATAAAATGACGAGGTAAACTAGTTCATACATCAAAACGGTTTGTTGCACCTCTCATCATAACAACAATTTTTGCAAATACAAAAATGAATTTAATAAACAAGGCACGTTGGGACGACATTTTGAATACCTCGTGAATGTAGCTCTGAGTCGTTCTGAAAAACATCTTTGCAAGCAACCAGTCGTGTTCGGTGTCGGCCGGGGTGAAAATCGACGTCTTATCATTGGGGATCAGTTGTATGGCAATGGGTAGAAAATCTCCCGACGAAGTCGAATGAAACAAGCCGAGACAATTCGGGACAACAAACTCGTCAGTTTTCTTTGGACATTTGTTTCTCTTGATTGGTTCTACGTAGGTGTAATCGGCTATGTATATTTTTCCTGCCTGCAAAAACAGCAAACCTTTGTACATGCATAAGGTAAGCCATGGCCAGATGCGTCAGTCAATTCTGACGCAAATCATTACCGCAACGCCAGCGATGAGTTCCATTAAATATGCTGCAATGAAGAATCGGTTGTTTTTCGAACAGATAAAATTTACATCACTTGCGAAAACCATGCGAAACATTTATACTGTGCGAAAATTTGTAAAAATGGCTTTATGTCAATAGATTGTTTGAAAGCTTCACCGGGAGAAAAAACTATTACGCTGCCATTTATAGTCAATGAATATTTTCAAATATTTTGTCACAGCTATAAATAACTGTATCCAATGCAGTTAGATTTGATGTTTGAATCCATCTTATTCAAAAAGTGCTAATAATACGAAACAGAAATTGGCATTAACATTACATTCAGTCAACAAGGGAATTTCAAGCTATTTATATAAATCATCGACGGAAGAACAAGTAAGAGCTAAAATTTTTGTGTATCATAAAAAAATTTGCCTGATCAAAAATGGTACAAAAAGCAAATGTTACAGCACACAAAGAAAGACAGCATTCAGAGCGGTTGTAACAGAATTAGGCGTGGATGTCCGCAAAACGTTTTCCAGGAGTGCGAGATCGACATTTTGCTCATTCTTTCCAAGTTGCTGACGGTGCAGTGCAAATGGACGTTAACAAAATGCTTTACCCTTTCTACAGCATAAGCCAAATGCCCCAGGTTACATTAACAGTCACAGAAATGCGTTTCGTTGGTAGCAGTAGCCAAGTAGATTGCAATACACAATAGGCTACCTGCAGATTTTCCAAGCAAGGTACTTCTTTTCAAAGATGCATTGCCATGGTCTTCGACGAAACCAGAAATTATGACTTTATTTTACCTAGCAAGATTTGTCAACGTCACGTAGAAACAAAAGCTGCAAACACCTGGGAACTTGTCCAAAGTGATCAATCACCCTTTCAAAAAACATTGCCTGCCTTACGTGATTTTATCACCGTGAACGCTGAGACGTTCATCATACATTAACCCGACAAACGTTCACCTGACATCGCCGATCGAAGCTACTGTACGTTTTCGCTCTTCGCACAGTACTAAGGCTAGCGATCTGTCCCAGCGGTGTTAAAACAAGAAAGTTAGACACTCTCGCAAATTTTTTTCAAGCAATGAGAAGTATACCTGTACGTTGACACGACTATCGACAGATTACCAAAGTTAGAACACCACGCAGGCTTAAAAAATTTAACAGATGTGTTATAAAAACTCACCACAGCAAATATAGCTTGGCACTCAGTACTCACTAATAAGTCAGAAATAAGCCTAAAATTTGAAGATGTGTACAGACGTATTCTAATAAGCCACGTAGTTTTATACTGTGTGAAAAGAGGCCTGCATTTAAGCGCAGCTTGATTAAGCTATTCACTCAGGCACATTGGTCACACTAATAAGTAATTTTTCAAAAATTGTGAAAACAATGCTGCAAATTCACTGATGCGTCTTTTCACACAGTGCTTCTTTGGCTTACGGCCAGGGCCGTAACTAGCTGATATTTTCGTGGGGTAGACAAAATGTGTGTAAGTTATTGTTGTACGATTTTTGGGAAAGGGGAGGCAAAACAATTGGACCTTGTTATTGTGTCTAACAACTAAACATGCTTTTGAAAAGTTCGTGGAGGCAATTGCCCGGTTGCCCCCCTGGTTGTGGACCTGCTTTCGGCTATCAGCAATCACTGTCGCGCTACATTACCTGCTAAGAAGTCTGGGTTCAACAGTCACATGCGTCAAAACAACTACTATTCCAACTTTGAACGCATGAAAATTTGTTGCCATGTTAAATGTTACGCAATAAAAAACAATTCAACAATCCGCTCGTAAGTTTCGCAAACTGCCTCTGCAGGCATGGCAGCGGCGTGAGTGAACTGCAAGCCTATCACTGCGTGACACCAGAACAGTGAACGTGGCTCTTGTGCAATATGTCATACCGGCAAATAAACTGTCATTGCAAGAATTTAATCGATTAATCGGAATTAAGCTTCCGACTTCAGGTTTTCTAGAAAATTTTGGTTCTTAGTCCCAATTTCCAACGGGGAAATCCCCGCTTAACCCCCCTACGGACGACCATGGTAGCAGGTAAAACAACACTCAGTCAATTTGTCACCGGAAAGATTCCAATTTTATTTTAACTACAATGTGCAAATCAACTGTTTTCCTCAGGGGCCCTGTCTAGTTGGCCCTTACAACTCACTGACTTTCTGATATCGGAAAAACATGCATTTCAAGCTGTTTGGAGAAACCATTACTTGCTTCTGGTTCACCTCTATTTCTCCTTCGAGGGTTGTACTCGATGGGAGAGACTCAGCTACGTCCTCTGTAGTAATATTGCAGTTTTCTGGTAATGCACTACATCGCTCGATAGCGATGGGCAATATTCTTGTCAAGACTTGTCGACCCATTTCCGCATCCGTGTTCCAGCTGTAAAAATCAAATTACATTAGCATGGCGCTAGTTCTGCGTTTTGTTTCGATGATAAGAGCATTATGATCATAGCGTGCGTTTGAAAGTACAGTTCAACTGGTGTGGTTTCTATACTATAAGTCCTGCTTTAGTTTTTTTTCATTTCACCCGTAACCTCTTGCTTGCAATTTGCAGGGCTTACGATGCGTGTGTGACGCGAAATCCATTTCCTAAACAAATACTTTGCGAGCGGGTATAGCTGCGTCGCCATTGTGGACACGTGTTGCTGATACAGTAGGATCTTAATTTTTAGCAACTCAACCACGTCAATATTGTCTGATCTGGTAAATCTCATTACTTAGGGCGATTATATGCAGATATAGGCAAACTTGCATTGTTGTTTTTATCCACTTTCTTAAAGCAGTGAATATATTCATTTCCGTTATTTCCGTCATTTCCGTCATTTCCGTCATTTCCGTCATTTCCGTCATTTCCGTCATTGCTTTTTGTGTTTCCTTAGAAATCTGAATAGCGCGAAATAGGATAAAATAAAATTGGTTTTGTTAAAATCAGCGTTATGTTGGCCGGTTCACAGGACGGACCAAGAGACCACTATTCTTTACATTGTTCGGTTGCGTTAAGTAGACTATACTTCTGATGCAGAAAAAGTGCTAGTAGTACCAGCTAGATAGGATGAAGCAAATCCTTCTCAAAGCACGTTTTTAGACATAAATAGTTGTGAGTGGTACAAAGGAAAACTTCATGGTTTGCCCAATTTTGGAGACACTTACTCATTGATGAAACAAGGATCACCATAGCCAGTTCCGCTGTACAACTTTTTGTAATCATCAAGAGTTTTCAATGCTCCCGTGAATCCTTGAAACAAAAATCATAAATGCATATGAATAATTGTTGATGGATTTAACTTGCAACAGTACTTATTTTCCATTCGAATACCTAATGTAGCGACAACATTTTTCAAACATTTTGCACTTTTTTGCAACAGTTACGCAATTTTGTGTTATTGGTTCTTCTGTTCAGTTTCGTGTTTTTGTTTAATTTCACGATCTTTTTCAGAGGGTGGCGACAGATCTGTGGGACCCAGCTTTTTTTCGCTGCGTCCACGCACGACGCTACTTTCGCCGTTAGTGTTGCACTGGTGGCCAGCTAATTGGACCGCCGCACGTGAACCGTTTCCTTCCACCCACACATCACCAAGCTGGACAGCCGCAATATCGCTTTTTTGCTCGGAATCACCAGACCAGGAATTGATCCTACCTACCGGCTTTGGTGACGTGTGCTCAACCAACTGCAACATTTTTGCCTTGTGCGGTCGTCTGCTTCCTCATTTGATAATTAACAAAGTGATCGGTCCATACATGCTAGGACATGTAAATTTCGATATATATTTACGTAATCTATTTATTTGCATCATGGGCGCAATTTTGTTGTAAAATGTGAGGTGGACAGCTTGGTGCGAAACCAATATAGTCCTCGGATCGATGCAGAAGTAACGTTTAATATATACAGATTCCCAATCTTATTTCTAGAGGTGTTTTGAGAGCAACACTAAACACGCTTTGTTTTGTCTTTGCAGATGATTTACATATTAATATACTTGAATTTATTACTGGACACGGTAGTGTAGTTCATCCTGTTTCCATTAATATCGTATTTGGATGTAAACAAGCATAGCAATACAGTAGAACACATCATTTGGCTTTATCAGAGCTGTCAGTTGGAGTGCACAAAATGCTAAATTGCATTGGTCGCACATGCGTATCACTCTTACAGTAGAACACTTCAGTTTTCATGCAATTTATAAGTGCGGGTTACAGCGCGATTTGATGTCTTGTTCAAGTCGTTTAACGTTACAAAGACGATAAATATTTTTTTTGCACATATCCGTTTTCAGAAAAAGCTAAAAATCTTTTTAATGCCACTGGACATCGTGCATGCAACCCCACCCCCACCAAAATTTCCATTGATATCCTCTAACCAGCAGCAAAAAAATTAGTCGAAAATTAGCGCACCCTACTTCACAAAATGATTTCAATCTATTTTTACTGCTGGTGGGTGGAGGATATATACTTTCAATCTCCCTATGTTGGCCCTTGCCTACATACCCGCACAGAAATGTAAAAGGGCCTTATTTCAAAGTCTGAACCCGGCCCGAGCCCGACATTACAAGCCCGAACCCGGCTCGAACCCGGCATTTATTTCTGAAACCCGATTAAGGCCTGAAAGCCAAATTTACCGAGGGAGTTAAGATATGCGCAACTACGGAGTAACAAAAATGTTGCGTCCAGGTGTAGTTGCAGGTACACAGTTTATCACACCGAAAATAGCAACCACCTTGACCAAAACATTGACATAATCTGGCACAAACGTAGCATGTTAGTGAACAATAATACTGCGGTGTGTGGAATAGGTTTCTCAAGAAAAAAAATCTATCACGAAACTATCTACGATGGCGCTATAGGCATAAAAGAAACTTTCTAGGATAGTTCTATTAGATATGAAAAGCCGGCTTGTAGGTTACTTAAAACAAGACAAAGATCGCGTGAGTGATTGATCTTTTCGAAGCAACGCTATCGCGTGCTAATTTCCTCACCACTTTCGCCTTCTCCAAAATAGTGTGAGACTAATTCCAGCAGAGAATAAAAGAACGCAGCTGTGTTTGCAAACAGAATTAACTGAAGAAAAATCACCATCACTTCACTCACAGAAGTTACCGCGGTGAGCACAACAAATCTACGTCACGAAAGAGAAAAGTCGTTACTCTTAATGTTATAAACAAGTTGTGTATGCAAGCCCGAAATTGGCCCGAAATATTTAGACAAACTTAAGCTCGAGCCCGGCCAGACGTATAGCTCCGCACCATGTCAAAAGTTTTGTTCTAAGAGTTCTGCTTGCATAACGACACAAAAATATATTTGAGATTAAATCAAAATGCACAACGGTGAATTGGAAAGAAAGTACCAAGTTTCAACTTCAACACGAAAAGAATGTCCAACAAAACTAGGTGTGATGTATCTGTAAAGCAAATGTTTCGAATTGGATGAAAACATTGCTGCATTGTAGGTTTGGTTAAACTCAAGTAAATCAGATGTCTTACGAACCAATGCATTCAGCACAAGCACAAAGTCTAAGAGTCAAGAAAAAAGTATCTTTTGGGTTTGTTGGTCACAATTGTCGCAACATTGCATGAAGTTAGGATAAATGTACATTTTATCTTTAATCCCTAGTCAAGTTCCTACGTTTTGAACTATAAGTCAATTTACAGCTGGGTAAATACCGGAGGCTACTTCTCCAAGGTTTTGATTGAAATCCTGTTCACTAATGATTGAAAACAGTCGTTTTCGATGCTCCCCATCCCAAAACCAAGCCTCCGCAATAGTGCTGCTTTTTATCTTCGACAAAAGGTTCGCAGAGATTTGCCTGAAAATCTAACATTCTAACATTATATACACTTGCATCATTAAATTATACAGTAAATTATACGCTGTCTGTTTCTGGGGGGATATGGCATTTTATGTCCCCCCGTCTGAAAAAGTGGGGGACACGTCCCCCGTGCCCCCACCAAATTGCGCCCATGATTTGTATGAACAATTTAGCACTTCTGAAAACTTCAACTTCCAATCAAAGGTGCAGTACAAATGTTTATAATGCAAACGTTTTCTCAAAACACCCTCGAGTATCTTTTGTAAACATAGTTTCTACACAGTTTTAGGAGATAGTAAAACTCCATTTATGGGAAAACAAAGAGTTTTTGCAATGATTTATCTAAGTAGTATACCGATCGTGCTTAATTCGAGGACTGCAACCCCAATCTCCCCTTAAAATTTGCAGCCTCCCACTTGGACATGCATGCTACGAATCGGTCTGCGTGGACGGTATCGCAGCAAAATGCAGCGGTGATAAGACGTTGCGTGCGAGGTATTTTGTTGCAACAGATCGCATTGTTTGCGACGTGTTTTCGGACACGATCGTGATTAGCGAGGATATCGTGCTTGCGAAGAGTTTGCTGATGAAGAAAGTTCCTTTAAAAATGACTTAATAAATTATGGCTTGCTTTGAAACGGGATTATTTATAAAACAACTCAGCTTTGAAAGCGATTTTGTTCCAGAGATACATAAAAAGATTTCTCATGTTTATTTGCACTAATGATGGCAGCATTGGTTGCCGAAAAGTTTACGAAATGTCTCTGACAATGTTTGCTTTGGCAATAAATTGCATCGTTTTCATGAAGAAATGCAAATTTTTTCAATTGAAGAAAAATGTTTTTGTAGCACACGAAAACACAAAAATTTTGTAATCACACAAAGCCAACACGAAAACTTAAAGTCATCGCGAAAACAAAACAGTCAATTGTTTGGTGTGGCACTCTCGAGCACTAAAGGAATGTGCCATCGCACTCTTTGCATTGTCTCCACCACGAACGGAAAAAGTGTTTAGTAACCGACTAACCGTGTTAGCTCCCTATGTGCGTTTGTTGTGTGTGCTTGCAAACGCAGTACACATAAAATATCATCCAACCAATTAAATGTACCTTTGAACAAGGCTTGTCCAGCATTTATGGCAGACAGCAGGCCAGATTGCAGGACTCTTCGTGATTGACCCAGTGTGGTGTGAAAAAGTTGTGGAAGCGGTTTTTTCGAAGTAACGTTCAAATAACGATTAATTCCCCATCCAATCTCGCTTTCGGATGTTGGTTTTGGGTTCCAGTCGTAAGTTTCATGAGCTTTTTCTATAACATTTGCCCTCATGTCTTTCACACATTCCAAAGAGACTTGCTGGGGTAGTGTTGCTGCAGATAAAGCAAATATATTGGAGACGCAGAACGCTATTTGAAAGATGTCGAAGCAAATGTTGACGTAACTAAACGAAATGTCAAAACTCAAATGGTAATTGCAAACGAGATACGGAAAACGCGTAGAATATCATTCAATCACAAGTAGCATTCTCCGTAGAGAAATCTAAGAATGCAGTTGCACTGTAATGCATTAAATAAGCTTGTAGTATTTCACAAATTTCTATGTGAACAATGTGTCTATTTTCTTGGCTATTACAGAGAACCCTTTTTATTGCATCTTGTTATGATATGCATATCCTTAGTGTCAAAAAACGAAGAATGTTTGTTTTTAATCCAAGGCAACAAAGAATTTAAGTGTGTTACGATGATACTGTGGGTTCTGCGCCCGTGCTCCAGGCAAATAAATCGATATTCCCTGAGGTTTACTCTCAATAACAGTGAAAAGACTATTTTAGTGATTACGACACCCCGATATTAAACTATACGTCGTTTAGGGTAATAGTTTATCAACCCGCCTTTCGAACATGAGGGTGCATAGAGTATATAACGGCTTGCCGCCCTAGCGTAAGGTGGGATATCGGCGCTAGCAACGGCTCACTGGCCACCTGACTAGGCATAGTGTCAGGCCCGTAGCCACGAGGGGAGCACCCGTGGGCAGTGCTCATTTTTTTGGTGCTCCCCAAAATTTGTTGTGTCCAGAAAATTTTTGTTAAACATAAAATTAAAACAAAAATCTTGCCCCTCTAAAATTGTATTTTCCCCCCAACACCTTAAAACCTGCCTGCGGTCCTGCCTTGTGCTCCCTCTAAGATGCGCTAATGCGCAGTGCCATCAGACAATTTGCGCAATGAAATCTCATTCTAGCGCACTTGCTACAATCCAAATTTAAAATTAAAGATCATTAAGATTTTTGGACAGAAGCAGAACGCTTCTAAGCATATCGCATAGCCCTATCAGAAGGTATTTGAAATAAATGTGTACTGTGTCCGTATTTTGATAAGATTTTATACTAATTCTTAGAGTAACCAGAAGTCCCTTTTTGGAGGACATTTCCTCCTTTTTCATGAAAAATTAATTGTCCTCCGAGAATATTCAGAAATTTAAAAGTGTCCCCTTTTTTTGTTTCGTATTTTACATAGCTATTATGTATTGCAGTTACGTATGGTAAGCTTTCCCTACACAACTGCAACAAGATACGAGCAGGTGGCGTAGCCTAGTTTATGAGAGGTCCTGCTAGTTGTCAAATTAATCAATCTTTTAGTTGAGTTACTTCAGAGCTACCAGATAGAGAATCAAATGTACATATCAAGCGAAGTTAGATCAGCACCAAGAAAGCTCAGAAAAGGCAAGTATTGTGAATGTGATTACTTCATGTCTTGCATATCGGGATTAATGGACTACTTTATTTGCTAAATTTAAATGTTAAGACTGGATGTTCTGTTACAAACAACTGAGTGGGAAAACAATGAATCAGATGAGGAGTATCTGTTGGAAAAAACGTTGCTATTGTTGAAACGAAACTGTTTGACCAAAACGTGTGTGCGTTCGTGGAAAAGAACATCAAACAAATGCAATTTATTGCAAAATGATGACACACGAAAGATGGGCAAAATATTTTGCAACTTGCAGTACCACTGAATGCTTCAGCGAATTGTTAAAGATTGCACAGCTACTTTCTGCCTTATGACTCGTTACGCCAATTTGAACGTACATTTTCCTTGATGTAGCCACAATACCCTAACAGTAACTAAACGCAAGAGAAAGCTTTCTAGTTTTGTCAGTTTATAGTCTATTAAAGCTGGTGCACGATTTAAAACATATTTCGTGCAAGCAGGTTAAAGTGATTCTGCTTTGTTAAAGAAACTTAATGAAACTGCAAATTATTCATAGGATAATGAGGAGAAGTAAATGATATTTTTTTGTGTGTTGTGACTGAATCGTCCACTCTGGACGTTTTATTTCAATGCTCAAAACTTATCAACATTTTTCATTTGACGTGTTAAATGTAGATACTACAGTCAGGTAAGTGACAGACGTAAATTGTGCTCTTTCTTGCTGATGAAAATATCGTATCCCTATGTTATTCTAATAATTCACAAAGTTTGTAATTCATTTAGAACTCGCTTAACTCAGCCTTAAAATATTCATGCTCACTAAAACAAAAATTTGCGCAGTGTAAATTTTTTTAGACGGAATGCTGACTGTGCACATCGCCGGCAGGGTACGAGTGCATTGTCGCCTTCAAGGCGGGATTCTATAATGTGTTCAGTCATAACCCACCATAAATCCAATTTGATCTTGTAATAATTTAAACGTATAGGCATCGAATCTCTTGTGTGGTTGGAATTGCGTATTTTTTAAGACCTCGCACACGTCCTGCCACAATATCGCGGATGCAGTTGTTTCTTTCATTTCTTTGTATAGTTCCGGGAGCAGGACTGAAATATATGTTCCAGGGGTTACAAACAGTCACAGCAGTCACACGTTACAGACGTTTTGGCATTACCCCTTAGAGCTCTTAACCCTGCATGCAAATAGCCACCTTTGCACTCATAAGGTCCAATATAATCACCTCCACTAAGAAGCCGTGTGTCCTTCGTAACCCAGTCGTGAACTGCCCTGGTTTTCCGTGCATGGATCAGTACATGACCTCCACTCGCTGGTATAAGGCGGCTGCCGTTGCCTCATCAAGCGCATGTTACAATGCGATCAACTGCCGTGTTCTCGCCCAAAATTTATAGAACTTTGGAAGATCTCCAGCGAACATAACCCTAGTTGATAGGGTGTCTTCGCTGCTTCAGAATTTAGTCAAACCACTCATCCTTAACAACGAAATTTGAAACTCTAATCGAGGAATTCCCATGCAGGGCTCCTAACCGAGCCTTTGCAGAGAAAAACAATTTTTCCACATATTTGGGCATTTTAAGCCAACTGTGGCCTAGACTCCTAATCGGGACAACAAGGAAGTTATGGAGTTTATAGCGTCTTACTGTAGTTATTCCCGCCGTTTTCCCGCACTTGTGTAGATTTGTTCAAATGGCAAACAGAATAATTTTGGGAGGATATGCATCATTATTGTTTAAATTGCTTCTGCTAATTGATTGTCATTCAAGGGTTCATTGCAGTGTCCAAGAAATCTTTTGTTGTCGGAAATAAATTATAATTTATTGGTCCATAAAATAGTGTGTAGTGTTATAGAAATGATCAACGCATGAAAGCACAAAAGCCTTTGAAAATATCGGAGAAATGCAACGATCAAACGCCGAATCACGCACATCTTAAAAAAAAAACTTGGTTTACTTCACCTTCTTTTGATCCATCCCGCAAACAGTGGTGAGTTTAAGAGAAGACAAGAGAGGAACTAGCCCCGCCTCGCCTTTTTCAGGCCCCCATCGAAGTGTTTCGCGCGTAATATTGCTTCATTGATGGTTAAAATCGTTTTATCCACCATTACAATATATTCCGAACCAAATCATAAGTAAGTACTTTGCTTCCAAAAGGTCCCCCAACAGCAAGTGCAATGTGCAGGAACTCTGCTTTCAAAGGGGCCCCCAACAGCAACTGCAATGTGCAAGTAGGCTTACTTCTTTTCAAAAGGGCCACCAATAGCAACTGTAATGTGTAAGCACCTTGCTTTCAGGGGACCCAATACCAAATGTATAAGCGCTTTGCTTTCTAAAAGCTCCCCACACAACCTGTGAGCAAAGTCACAGTCATACTTTTTATCAGGTGGAAGAAATGGCATTTTCGTAGAGAAATATGAGTAGTCACTTTTTGTACAGATATTTCATGTACTTTAGCTGGTTTAAATTTAGCCCATGCTTGAAGTCACAGGTCATTTGAAGCTTGACTAGTAACTAATTGGTTTGATGTAGACTTGCTAGGCGATGTTAAAGCTTCTTTGCCAGTTCAGTATAACTTGAACCATTTTTTCTGAAAACATTAAGAATAACTGTAAAACTGGGTGTTATATGTTGCCAGTTGATTTATTTCTCTTCTGTTATCGAACGCACCTGGTGGCCAGGGTTGCCAGTTTGGCTGTTTTGAAGCCGAATTTGTAATTTTTGGCCTTTTTTATCTCCTATGGCCTTTATTTATTTTTGAAAAATGGCCAAATGAAATTTGGCTTTTTTTGGTATGTTTTGGCCACTTAGATTTTTTATGTCGATTTGACAGATTTAAAGATGATTTTGGCAGGTTTCTGGGCACTGACCAATTTCTAGACACTGTTTCTGGACAGAGAATGATAAATTTTCATTTAGCCCTCTACATGGAACATAATAATTGTGGCTTTTTCGATTGTGGCCGGCCTAAAGATTGTGGCTAAATTTGGCCACACTCAGGTGTGCGTTTACATGGCGTTTTGATGTTGGGTTGAATTGGGTTGAACGGTCAGCTGAACGAAGTTAGACAGTCCACAATCATGTTTTTGTTTCCTGCAGTGCATGGCATGTGAAGGTCACACATGGGTTGTGCCGTTCGGGAGTACAAACGGCTTTTGTATCAGGAGAGATTAAAGACAGTGCTTGGGCGAGTGCAACTAATGGTAGTAGGCTACGAAAATAGAAAAGATTGCATATTGATTTAAAACGTAGGCTAGCAAAATAGCAGATCAAAATGCTGTGCAAGTAGGCTAGCAATACGTCCACTGACAGTGACATTGCCAGCCCAAAAATTTGTGGGGGCCAAAAAATTTTTGGGGGGACAAAGTGTATGTTTTTAGGCGAATAACACTTTTTTGCTTGAAAAAACGCTTCTCAAAGAGCAATAAGACTATATTTTAAAAAATTTTTTTGGGGGGCATGGCCCCTTTGGCTCCCCCCTGGCTACGCCTATGTCCACTGATAACGTTTTTGTGAACTTCACGAATTAGAGTTCACGGTGAAGTGTACAACACACTTGTTTAAAAAAATTAGTATATGCCTACAGATACTCACAGTGAACCTTATGATAATATGATGAATGGTTAATCGTTGCGCAATATTTAGTTATTCATGGTAAGCTTAAATATGCACTCAAAAAACTCTAGAAATACAGTAGTTGTCCAGTTATTGATCTGAGTATCAGTACTGAATATTGTAACACTATGCTAGTATGCAGTGTACAGTATACAGCAGGTAATTGCTACATTGGTGTTTTAATCCTGATTTCAGAAGATTTAAAAAAAATGTCTTGTGGTTAGCAAAAGCGAGAAAGGTAATCAGTTGATGTTAGAATTTTTCTCTACATCAGTCTTTCTTCAAACGAAAGTGTCGTTCAACAAGAGTGAAGTAGCTGCATTGTAAGTTCAATTCGCTTGTCATTTCGATTTGTTTGACGTAACTTTGCACTTGCGCTTGCCGCTGGGATCTCTATTGTAGAGCTTCAAATACAACGTTTGGCTTTAATTACGAATGTTCGCGGTACACTGTCTAATGTCCACCACAGCAGCGTGCTAATAGTCGTAAACATGGACGTTGCTAAGGGACACATGAGCAATGCCCATGTCCCTCCAAATAAAAAGTAAACTGTTATGATGCCTTGCATCCTATATACAGATAAACTCCAATATTTTACCGCGGTTTTTAATAACCATATAGGCCATTTTGCTAAAACATCTTCATCAAAAAAATGTCGTAGCACGGTTGACTCTGCTCGTTGACGCAATAAAACCACTGCTCAGAAGGGCCTCGTGCCTAGGTCTTGCATTGGACTCCGAACCGTCTAGGGCTGGCCCTGCACATCCGAATTCGTTATCATTTTTTAATTTTTTCTGAGTGTTGGATGGTGGCCCCCTTCCGCAAACTTTTGCCACCCCTAGAGTCTCAAACCTCTAGTTGAGACATTGTTTTCAGTTATTTCAGTAATGCTTTAGTCTCAGGAACGTATCCTTGGGGAGCGGCGCATGTTTCCTTCCTGGGCTTGATCAAAAGGTCTTATCACGGTTGGCTGAATACGATAAAATCTTCAAATGGTCCCCTTTTTCAGCCTTGCCTCGCTCACCGTCAACCGCACGTTTACCACTTCCCACAACCAAAACACTTTCAGTTGAGGCTTTCCGGGTTTTGATTTACGCACGGAAATCGTTGCAGGCATACGTGCCATCAGTGGTGCAAAACTGCGATCGCGCACTTGCGCCGCGCGACCACCAATTGGAGTGTGCGAATGGGATTCGCAGCGACATAGGAGTGCCTAGTTTTTAATTTTAAGTACAGTATTACGGCAAATGTGAGTGCGCTAAAGCAAATCTTTGCGCGCTAATAAAAATCACAGAAAATTTTGCACCTCTGCGTTACACGATTTAGCACGTCATTTATACATGCATTGAAGCGCTTGATAATCGTAAGTTTGGGGTTCTGTGATACAAGACTCATTATACTTCGGAAAAACCGACAAGGCATAAAAGGAGGAACTATTGGCTTAATTGGTTGTTTAAAACACCAATAAAAAGTACCTTTTCCAACAGCAAAGGAGGATGCTTTTTTTGTAATCCAGTCGAATACCGGACAAGGATAAGTTGTTTCATTGTATTCTACATTAACCATTAAGCACATCCAGTTTCCATCCATCAATCCTATTACCGCCAGCGGGTTGAGCACACGCAAGCCTGTGAAGAAATTTTGGAATTATGGCTTTCATGCATTTTTTTTCAGCACAAAGTCTATTTCAAAACTACCAACCAGGCGCTTTTTGTAAAAATTTTTTAACACTGAAGCACTTCATGCAAAATTGTGCAGTCACTTAACAACTAGCTTCATGTAGATAGTATTTCTTCTCCACAGAAAAATACCCTGAAGCTTTATTTGCATATACGGATTTTCACAAGCACCTTATGATCAAATCGTTTTTGTTCACACCACTTCTAACGAGGACAGAAACAAGAATAAGATGATCTACAATGTGCAAGCGATGACATCATACTGATTAATATTCCATTACACTTCTGCGAACTTTTTCGATAAAAACCCTTATTTTGTCACATTCTCGGCTAACATGGCCAAAGTCTTCCATGTATTTCCTTGACACAGACCGGCTTTGAAAAGGTAAACAATTATTTGATTAAAAAGAAAACAGTAATTTACAGGCCGGATATTTGCCTTTCATTTTTTCAGTCACAGGCTTCTTTCCTATAATTTTGATAAACTTGATGAAGATAGCAACCATGCGTTTACACTGATTGCTGCTAAAATTGTATTCAGATCACAAGCATTTTATCGCAACTCTTCTGGATACTTACGATCGCAAGCTGTTTGCACCAACTTGCAATTACAAATTTATTGGACACAGCCACTTACGGAAATGCAGGATGACGGGCGCTCCTACTCCTGCGTTTTTCACTTTGTAAGTTTGAGTCGCCCCAGCTTTAAAATTGGTGGCAAAAAAATGGTCCAAAGTGTGCCATTTAGTTTCATTCTCTGTTTCTCCGGTAATCTTCACCTGCACAGTGTGATTCGTTCCGGATCCGGAGAAACGATCGCATGTCTGAATGGAACACAATAGGAAAATGTTCGGAGCTGTGCTCAGTGACTGAAAAGTCCTAAAAATCTATGCAGTGATTAATCCATTACTACTTACTTACAGAATACGTTGAAAGTGGGCAATCGCAAACGCATTCATTGAAAAATATACTGTATATATGCATTACATTATTCAACAAAAACCATGCACTATAACGTACTCAACTGTATCATTCACGATGATTGCACTTTACAGAATGTGCATGACTGCACTTTACAGAATGCAATACAGATGTGCATGTAATACACCATTGAATAGTGATGTTTAATGTCAACCTTTCATATGTAGTAGTATTTCGACATATCGATCTAATGTAGATGCATTGAATATTGACGTATGAACATCATTATATGACAACCTTTCTAAGGTACGAACCAGCATAATGAAAAGCGGCCATGATTTAGAACAGTTGTTTACGTATCACGTTCTGGGACTTTGTGGCACCTTTGCAGTGCAACACCAGCACGGTCGATTTTCTCATGGAAATAACAAACATTTAATTGCAAACATTAAGGAAACGGCAAAAAATGTTTTTGGCTATGCTCTAGGACAGGGCTACTCAATTATTTCAGGAATGGGTCTATTTACCAATGTCAAAAGTTTTCGAGGTACGGTTACTCCCATAAAATCATCAAAATGTGATTTTCCTTGGATTGTTCTAACAAAAAACATAACATGAGAATATAATAGTACTGCATATCATAACGAGCGGGCGCAATTCCCCGGGCGCCAAATCACTGCTGGGGCGCAGAAAAGTCCAAAAATGTCACAAGAACTTTCGTCAATATGTACATTTGTTCCGAAAAGGCTCAGGTTCGAACATGGGGGCGCCAAACTTGCTTCATACTCTGGACGCCATCTAACCTCGTTACGCCCCTGTACATATATGCTTACAAATCCGGTAAATCGGCCGGATATATATAAATCATGGTCGGATATATATATATATATGAACGTATGTCGTCAGCGTTATTTATTGTTCTGTTGGTGGGAGTAATAGTATCTTCTGCTTTTTGGCAGTTTATAAAATTTTTATTCCAAGGTAGTGATAGCGAGTGGAAGGTAGTCGTAAATGTTTTTATTTTTCATTCAGATACGAAACTTGTTCTTTATGAAGTTTTTTCTAAAGCGGGGACTGTCAGCAGTCAGTGGCGTAACTAGAGGTTTGAGCCAGGAAGGAAAACATAGCTGAAAGGGGTCCATTAGCCACTGTAGGGGAGTCACTACCAACAGTCAGAAAAGGACTTAAAATATGATAGTGAATCCGGATGTGGATGGCTATACACTGATTCACCGAAAAATACTCCAAAAAAACTACTGAAAACCAAAATAATACTAAAACTGAATTATAAGCTAAGTGGGGTCCCGAGTTTTAAATTTAACTTGCAGGGAGGGACAGTTCGCAACTCTTGTAGCATCAGTTAAACCGGACACAGTGAGAGTTTCCAGTAACAATTTGTGAGGAGTGGAAAAAAATTTGGATATATTTTCTTCTGACACAAAGTTTTCAGGCTTGCAATAAAAAAATATTTATTTTACTTCTGCATTCTAATGGAAGTCAGTCACTTCCTTTCCAGATGAATATTGGCTGCGTCCACACCCGGTGGTGTCAAACTGCCGGAGCTCCACTCCGCCACCTTCACCAGCAAATGATGAATTGTTGCTTACAAATATAAGCGAAAATACCGAGCAAAACTTAGGTACTTGTAAAATTTCCGCTACATCTTTGGTCCACACATGTGCACGCGTCTTTTGCTTCAATTAAAAATTCTGTAATGTCTGGCACTGAAAGTTTTTTGAGTAAACAGCAGCAACTGGTTTGCAAACAAAGTCACCGAAGTGTTTAGCAATGTTGGTAATCAACTTTGCTATAAATTGAAACTATCTGGAATCTTCTTGCGTTTATTTTCCCTTAAAATGACTCGGAAAATGACTACCGCAAGTTAGTTTTGAATGACATGTTTGAAAATATTATATTTTTTCTGAAAAGTGCGAATAGTAGTGATCAAATCAAGAGTAGTATGTTTTTCTCCTTGCAGTTTTGCATTCAAGTCTTTGAAGTGTTGCACTGTGCCAGCCAAAATTCCAACCGCTTCCTTTATCATTTCTTGAAAACGCTGAAAATACCTTAGGTTTTCTTCACATATTGTTGACTTCCGGCGAAAAAACAAAATTCAATTCTTAAAGGACTAAAACTGTTAAACTCTTCCCTTACCCAACCATCTTTCATGATTTTGCATGGTAAATTTGTATAATTGCATTGTTATCGACATGAAAAGGTTTCATCGCTATTTTCTAGCTTTGAATCCAATATTTTCACCAGGATAGACCTTGTAACGACGAGCTATTGTTGAAAAATTATGACGAAACAATTAGTTAGAACCAAGTAAAACTAACAAGCCCGGCTCAGGTGTGCTCTGCAACAGAGCTGAACAACAGCTTGATTGACAATCACTTATACAGTTGTCGAAGATTTTCTTGAGATTTAGAACGGCCAAAAGCGCAAGGTTTGGGATAAAAACTTATGGGTATAGAATAAACCTTTGAAAGGCTGATGAGGTCCAGCTGTCAACATCCAAAGGTCCGGATTCGGACCGCGGTCCGCCATTTGAGTAGCCCTGCCATAGGACTTTTGGTATGTTCGAGTCTAAAAACGCGAATTTATCCAAATCTGCACACAAATACGGTTGGAGACTGGAAGAGTTTAGAGAATTTTTTGCAATCTCAAGTCCTCAAAATATGCTCCACAAAAGATTTCAAAACTTTATTGCAAGGTGTGAACCGCCATGAAACTAAAATCGAATGTTTTGTTAATTTTTTGTCTGGTGTCATTAAAAGACCCGCACCGGCCACTTTTTTGACCAAGTTTGCAACGCCATAATTAGCCAGACGATTGAGCTGGAGAGCTGTTCAAACCACCTACGGATACGGCAAGTCTTCTAGTTGAGATTGAAAAATACGTCTTCCTTTTGGGTTTGTGGTCTGTGTGTGACGTCATAATGAGGGCATGTTTTCGCGCATTTTTGGCTGAGGTTACTTGACTTCGCGCGTCAACCCAATACGCTATTTCTTTGGATCAAGCTTTTTTGGAATCTAGTCTATAATCTGCGTTTTTAGAGCCGTTGACTGACTTGCTAGCATGTCTTGAGCCAAAACTATGGCTCAAAAGCCAAAATTTGGTAAACATTTTACTCCAAGAAACGTTGAACATCGGTATATTTTACCCATGGCCATGACTCGCTAGCTGATTGAGCTAGAGAGCTGTTCAAGCCCTCTGTAGATGGGGAAAGTCTTGCAGTTTAGAATAAGAAAAAATTTAAGTTTTGGATGTCGGGTTTTTGTTTATGTTTCCATAATAGGAGGAGGTTTATGCATCTTTGTTTACATTTGGTTGACGTCATCATCCCATGGGAGCTGACCAATCGAGCCGATTTCGTGACTTAAGTTTGATTGGATTCTAGGCTATAATACGAGTCTTTGAAGGGTTTGATTGACTTGTGGCGTTTCTGGTTCAAACGTTATGGGAAAATGACCGAATATAATTAGGCAAATCCGCGGGAAATCCCCCAAGGATTTCTAAAAAAATTGTTTTTTTTCGCCATAACCCTCTCAACCCTGGTACCAGAAAGGCTAGAAAATTGATCAACGACTCTAAAGACTCGTATTACAGCCTAGAATCCAATAAAACTTTGAGTCACTAAGTCAGCTTTTTGGATCGGCCGATGACGTCATCAAAAATCCGAAAAACATACCACAATCATGACGTCATTGTTCAAAAACCCCAAACCCAAAACTTAAAAAAAATTTATAATATAAACTACAAGACTTTCCCCATCTTTAGAAAGTTTGAACAGCTTTATAGCTTAACCTGCTTCCGAGTTAAGACTGGCCAAAAGCCTTTCGAGGGACTTTCTTATTTATGCCAAAAATGGGGGTTTTGAGCCATAATTTTGCTCCAGATATGCTAGCAAACCAATCAAGGATTCTAAAGACGCGGATTATAGCCTAGTTTCCAAAATTATCTGGAGCCAAATAATGGCTTTTTGGGTTGGCGCCTGTCTGGCGTTGCTAAATAGTTCAACTTTGTCTTGCGATATCAGATAAAACTGTCAAGAAATGCAAAGTAAAGTATGTTAAATTTTTGTTGACGGGAAACAGGTTGACAAAACAACCAAGCCTGTATGGCTCGTTTCGTTCAAATGATAACTTATGTCTTACCGTAATAGTCAACTTGTAGGTTTCCATGTTTGATAGTTTGCTTAGATGCACCTCAATTTTCACGTTTCCAGAACTTTATATACATGTATCTGCAAAACTGAACAACGTTTAACATTCATAATCATTAAAATATTTTGCTTAATTCAACTAGTGGGTCTTCCAGTTGTAACGTGAGAATTTGTGAAAACGCCCAACTGGCAAACGTTCGCAACTAAAACAAAACATTACAACGAAGCTCCGGTCAGTCAACGCCTGGCGTTAATCAGGATGCAGGATAAGCACTCAGCAAGTTCTACAAATTTTAAAAGGACAACGCAGTAGCGCAATGAGAACGGCTGATCGATGCAGCACGGAACCGCCAAAACGGCTGATCGGTACAGCACGAAACCGCCAAAAAACACTTCTAAACGGTTCTTTCCATGACCGTTCGTAAATCACATTAAAGGGCTTCTAAGGCAGCTCAACATGGTTGCAAGCCGTTGGTCTCTCGTTGTGGAAATCGTGATTTTGTGTGTTTACTGGCAATGACGAAAATGTTGGTATAGGAACAGGACCTTGAGTTCTTTTAGTCTGTGCCTGCGAATTTGCTAGTGATGTTCAGTTTGGTTTCCTTTATCCTCGGTTTCTGCACCCCTTTCGGAGTGTCACGAGTGGACTGTGGCGTCCATCTCCGCTTGCTTGCGCCGACGTCAGGAACCATTGCACGCTATCGTATGGAATTTTGTTAACGTATGAAGTTATGAACGTGTGACGGCGCATAATATTAAAACCTTTGGCCTTTCGCGAAACAGGCCATGTATTTTTTTGGCTGAAACATTCCTTGAGATTGGAAATTTGTATTTGGTTTGTGCGTAGCCGAAAAGCAGAACCGCGTGGCTCTGAAAAGCGTCGATTTTCAAACATAGAGGAACTGAAGTTATTTTGGTGTTGCGGGCTAGGTGCAATCGGTATGATCAATGATTTTTCCAACCGCCAAACATTGGTAACAGCATTTTCTTGTATGTATTGGTATCCAGTCACTTTTGTGATAATGCAAGCTAAGCAAAGTGTTTTAAGCTTAGAATATTGTTCGTAATGTCGCACTTTAAGCGTTTAAAAAAGTGCAAAGGTAGCTTGCAAACAAGAAAGTTCCAAAAATTTTCGTAATATTACGTTTAGAGTGTTAAGTTCGTGTAGGAGGTGAATTGTGTAACATGTGAAAAATATCGCCCTGAAAACCTCAAGCTTGTGTATCATTGAAAAACCTCAATGTTTTTGCAGTATGTACTACGTAAAATCTGTAGCATGTGAACTGGTACTGAATCCTTTTTCTGCATTGATTTGGTAGTCTTGTAATTTTTAAATGGACTTTTTGTTGTGGACAAGGATACCATATACATCCTCTGGTAATCCAATGCAGTACAGAACAAACCATCGGTTGCAGTCAACTTAACAGCCTACTAGTTTTCCTTCAACTTCTTGGTAACACATACTATACATCGATGATTCAAGTTAATACTGTTTGCTCCCATAGACTATACAACCGCATTTCGCATATCAAACCTTATACCAAAGCAACAGACTTTTACTTACTGCTAGATACTGTTCCTTTTAAGCTATAAGTAACTTCGCCCTATGGAGGTCTGCAACCTAAAGGACCGTGGCCCTTTGCAGCCTCCCACTTTTTCGTGCATTTTATAACTCGGTCTGCTTGGAAGTCATCACAGCACTATATTATAACAACCGCGATGGCGTCATCCATGCTTGCGTACTTTATTACTACGACATATCTATGCTCGTGTTTCATAATAGTAATTGTGTGGCCGCGATCAAACGTATGCGTTTCTACTACCACCACATGTCTATCTTCACGTTCTTTCATGTATTTGTGTGTTCCTTGTTACTGCTATGCACGCTTAAGTCTACTGCGTCGCCTGTGGGAGTGAAGACGTTATACAGTGCATTTCACCTTTCATTGCTCAGTGGGACTGGGAAAACTAGGCGTTTCGCAGGCCAGTTTTGTAGATAGACACTAGGTATTTTGGTCATTGTGAAGCTTAACGTCAATTTTATTTAAGTAAAAGCCTTGCAGATACGATGGAAAACCAACAGGCACTACCCGTTTTGCACAACCTTGTGCGTTGTTTTTAAATCTTCAAAAAAAATGATTTACTCCATTTTGAAAGCCGATGTTAATGAGAGGTTAATTCAAACTCACTCACTTTTAGTGGGTGTCGTGTTTCGTGTAGGATGCCCTCCTACGGCTTAAGTCACCGAACGTGACCTTTCAGGTCGCTCACAAATGTTGATGAAACATAAGAATGTATTTCGTTTTCTGCACGGATAGCAAAATATTTAAGTCCAATCAACGATGCATGCAGGATGTTTTCCTACCTCGCTAACCATGACTGACGCAGCAGATTGACATGACGTGCCGACTGACTAGTGCGACGGTTTCACATGATCTATATTAATAGTAAGGTTCCTTGGTCATTGCAACCAAAGCATTTCACGTCTGTGTGTATCATATTTTGCTGCTTTGCAACCATGTTTATTGTTACGTCGCGGTTCAATCCATTCAGCTAACTGTCATTTCGCATTGACTTTCTCCACTAACAATTTATTTATATGTATGAGATGCATTTGATGCCCGACGATCTGCAATTTCTACATCTTATATTTTGATTTTCAGCTTCATACCATCTGTTTCATACAAACGTTCAGTGTCAAAAGCTTGAGCACCTGTTGACTTGGCTTTTTTGAGTGATGGCTCAAACGGTTCTATTCTCATTTTAGTCTCGATCCTTCCGCCACCCACCGCCAAAGGAATTAATTTTACAGTGGCAGTGGCGAGTAAGTAAAACATTGTCTCAATTTCGAAATCATGCTTTTCATAGAAGATTTCAATTTAAACAGTTAGAATGCAGCATTAGGAATTCCGTTACTGTACTGCATCATTTCGAAAAGACTAAACTTCCGGAGGTACAAGTGCTGTTCAATGTCTGTGCAAGTCATCTTCTTATTACTGTAACATTGTTATTTTTATCGCAATCACTACGAAATGCTCTTCTGCGTTGTCCCAAGCAACACATATGAGGCAGAGTATGCGGGCACACGTGACAAGGAACAACCCAATGTTTGGTTGAGACAGAACATTTCTATCGTACTTAAAAACAGCTATTGCTCTGTTTTTTTAGGTGACTAGGCAACCAAACGCTACGGTATCTGTGGGCAAACTGGGTTAACACGGGAATTTGACATAAACCTGTGCGCTGCACTATTGCCTATTGCACTTTCATTTGATGCAAAACAATTATTTAACAGATTTCTTTCAACGACGCATTACCTTGTGCTTCACACATGCGGTATCTACAGCAGTAGCACCAGGATTTCAAATTTGAGTGCTATCAGGATTCTGCTTCATATTTGTGCAGACAGCCTTGCTTATAAGCGCCGACGCTCGCCCCAAGTACTTTTTTCTAACCCTGCGACGAACCTTTTTTCTTTTTGCTCTCTACGTTGAATACCCTGCTTTGCGTATTCGCCTCTGCAACAACATGCGCGACAACTGAATCCTTGTCGAGCAATGAGCAGTCACCTGTAATGGTATTCTATGAGATCTGCCAGTGATGCGTTCATGCACATGGCCGGCCCTAGCTGGTGCGGGGCCCAATGCAAGATCTAGCGCGGGACCCTCTGAGCAGAGGTTTTATGACGTTGTTACAGACTCCCGGGGCCAGGGTCTGAACATATTTTTGGGGATGAAACTGTTCTTTTTAAAGTTGCTATTGTTTTCCTGTATTGCCGTTGACTTCATTCTAAGAAGCTTTCTATTGACACATATTGCCATTGTCATCTTGACAAACAAGAAATATTTCTTGCATCGTGCTTTATTGTTCTCACTATAAGCCGTAAAGC
>Ga0210059_1003537_pt1 | contig 25046 bp, 15 predicted proteins | sample Ectturendosymbi2_FD_188042 | JGI IMG/M metagenome (GOLD analysis project Ga0210059, IMG submission 188042) | Ecteinascidia turbinata endosymbiont from Florida, USA - Sample 2 (SPAdes) (version 2) | ecosystem: Host-associated > Tunicates > Ascidians > Unclassified | place: Key West, Florida... | reverse complement strand
GTTTGCGTTGCTGTAGGGAATAAGAGACTACAGCCCAGTGGTGCACGGAGTTCGTAAGGGTCAGGTTTAGGCGAAAGTTCGTCAGGCGCGCGTTTCTCTAATTTTCTGCCGACTAGCTCCTTCACGGCTCGCATCTAAGGCTAGCTGCCGCAACAGTTATGATGCTCATTTGTTTGTAAAAATCTTAACTCAATGGGTGAAGGAGATATCGAATGTATTCCAAATACGGAAGAGAAATACATCAGTTTCTCAAAAAGTATTTATGATGATGAAAATAAATTCAAATAGAAATTTCGTTTTTTCGATAGTTTCAGGTTCTTGCCAGCAAGTCTGGATAAACTTGTAAATAATCTTAAACCTGAACAATTTGAATACGTAAAAAAAACATTTTAATGTAAACTTTGAAATGTTGTTAAGAAAAGGAGTTTTTCCATATGATTGGTTTAACTCCCTTGAGAAATTAGATGAAACGCAACTCCCACCAAAAGAGGCGTTTTATTCAAAATTAAATAATTCCAATATTACAGACGATGATTTAGAGCACGCCCTTAAGGTGTGGGAACATTTCAAGATGACAACTTTCCATGAGTATCATGATCTGTATATGAAATTAGATGTTTCATTATTAACAGATGTCTTTGAAAACTCTCGAAGTGTTTGCTTGAAAAATTATGAGATTGATCCTTGTTGGTATTTACCGCTCCAGGATTGGCTTGGGATGCATGTCTCAAGAAGACGGGAATTCAACTTGAACTGTTGAGTGACATCAACATGTTGTTAATGTTTGAAAAAGGAATTCGTGGTGGAGTCTCTACGATTTCGAAGCGATATGCGAAGGCTAACAACAAGTATATGAAGGGTTTCAATCTGGAAGAAGAATCGAAATTTATCCAGTATCTTGATGCTAATAATCTTTACGGTTGGGCTATGTCACAGCCATTGCCTGTTGGAAACTTTAAGTGAAACTTCAAGTCAAGTGGATGAAAGAAAGTGAGTTGGACAACTGGCGAGAAATTTCCTCCCAGGAAGGTCGCGGATGTATCCTTGACGTTGATCTGGAGTATCCGAAAGAACTTCACAATCTTCACAACAATTGTCCTCTCGCACCAGAAAGGATTGTTGTGAATAAAGTTGAAAAACTCATTCCCAATTTATGGGATAAGAACAAGTATGTTCTCCATCATCGGAATCTCAAACAATATCTTGAGATGGGGATGATTCTCACGGAAATTCACCGCGGGATATCATTCGATGAAGATGCATGGTTGAAACCTTACATCGAGATGAACACGAAGCTTCGAACAGAAGCTTCCAACGAGTTTGAGAAAGATTTCTTCAAACTCATGAACAATTCAGTGTTTGGAAAACCATGGAGAACATCCGAAACAGGGTGGATATCCGACTCCGAACGGATGATACATCAGCTGAAAAGCTTGTTTCTAAACCGAATTATGAACGAACGACAATCTTCACTGAAAATCTTGGTGCAGTGCACATGAAAAAAAACGGAACTTGTTTTCAACAAGCCGGTTTATCTCGGAATGAGTATCCTGGATATCTCAAAAACGCTGATGTTTGATTTTCATTATAAAGAAAATGTATTGACCAAAAGCGAAATTGCTCATGACTGATACGGATTCTTTGATGTATGAAATACATACAGAAGACTTCTTCGAAGATATACGAAAACACATCAAACTTTTCTTTGATACCTGCAACATTGAGAATTCAAAACTTCCGAGACTTAACAAAAAAGTCCCCGGGATGTTTAAGGACGAGGCTGGTGGGAAGATCATATCTGAAGTTGTCGGACTGCGCACCAAATCATATGCCTTTGATATGGACGGTGATGAATTCAAAAAATGTAAAGGTGTGAAAAAAATGTTGTAAATAAAGAAATAACATTAAACGATTATAAAGATTGTTTATTTTCAGGAAGACAACAGCTGAGACCAATGAATGTGCTTCGGAGTCATCATCACAAAGACTTCACAGAGCAAGTCAACAAAATCGCCCTTTCTGCTGATGATGACAAACGAATATTTCTTCCAGATCGAATACATACATTAGCTCACGGCTTTCAGGGATGAGGACAGACAGAGAGGCCCAAGGGAAGGCAGAGGGGCCCTGGGAAAGACAAGGGGCCCTGGGGTGGGGAATTCCAATGCTATTTTTGGGAAGACAGAGGGGCCCTGGGAAAGAATAGGGGCCTGGGGTGGGGAATTCCTGTGCAATTTTTGGGCATCGTTGAGAAGTTGACAAAATAAACACACAAAGAAAAGAGCTGGACCCCTCAATCCCCAGTTCCTACCTACTTAGAATGCTGCCTCGTCCAGTTGTAAATCAATTTTGCATAATTCCATCGTGCCTACTCTTCATCCGTGAGTTTTCCCACTTCTGTTATACGCTTATCACCATGGGCGTCGGAAAGGGGGAAGGGGGGGTCTTGGCCACCCTAGATTTTGAAACTGTTAGCAAAAAAGATTGTTTTCTTCGTTTTGAGTGGGAAAAAAACAAAGTTCACCACTTTTGGCACCCCCTTGAAAAATTTTGGAAAACCCCCACAATATCCTCCCCCTGGAAAAAGTTCTTCTAATGCCCATGCTTATCACGTGACAGGTGACCCAAACAGGTGACCTCAAAATTTATCGTCCAACCTTGTAGCCGTGGTCTCGGGCTGATTTGGGCGTAATGACGTCACCAGTTCATGTGACGCTGCACAGACAATAGTTTTGACCGATGAAGGTGCCGTCACTGCTAAATCTAGACCGATGACCACAGCGAGAAGGTAAGTTGACAAAAAACAAAGTTTGTTCGGGTGAGAGAGTAGAGACAGACGTCCCCCAATGAATGAAAAAACGCCTCATAGAAAGTGAAGCAATTCGCCTGGTGGTAACGTAAAGAAAACCCAGTACACTATGAAATTCAAAGCTACAACAGTGAATCATTTACGAAAGGAATGTAGAGAAATATCAATAATGTTTTACTACAAGCATGATTAAGTTTATTACACCACAAGAGTAACCTCTCTATGTATTTCTGCGATTTTTGTGGCTCTTTTGTGAATAAAGTTTACTTCAAAAATAAATTGTCTGGCATCCATCAATTTCAAACATACGCATTTGTTTAGAAACTGATCACAAATGCCTTTATTCAACAGCGCTGTTACCGGAAAAAGCTTATGAACTCACGTTTTTTACAAATGTGAAAATCAATCCTCCATTTTCTGTTGGGGTTTGTGCAAATTCCACATTTGCAAAAGTGTATTGGCTGAAGGTTGGAACCCGAGCTGCAAACAGCATATTTTGTTCTTTGCGTAACTAGCGAGTAGTTTGAGGAAACAGTAGTTTGAAGAAATGCGATAAAAGCATTTTTGAAACTTGCAGCAAAGTGACAGTGAAGTGTAATCGAAAATTGTGACACATGCTCATTATTTTGAAAGACAAGTAATGCAAAAAAATGACAAAAATAGTGATAAAAACTTGAACATCAAATAGTTCATTACCTTTTATATAAGTCAATATACCAAAAGTGGTTGACTTCTTTTGCAATTTTCCAAGCTGCCGGTAAGGATAGCACAGTTGAGAACCTTGTAAACATCTCATTCTTTGCATCATAAAAGACGTAAACTCTTCTCAAATCTGCAACATACTTACAGGGAATAAATTCTGAAAGCAAAAAAAACGGTCCGAATTGTGGCAGCAGTAAAGATCAGCTGACATGCAAAAGGTGTCATCACAAAACTTTTCTGGGAAGGTTTGGACGACACACAGAACAGGTTGTATCTACAGCATTGGCTAAAATAAATTTTGGAGATTGGCTGCACCCGAAGTCTGCATTTGCTGCCACAGAAGACGACTTTCCGGATCCAAACTTTGTCTAAAACCAATTATGGTGTTGTATGGAGGATCAAGAATGAACATTTGCACTGAAAAGAAAAGACAAAAGCTCATTGCTGTTATCGGGAATGCGATATTTTGCGGTTGTTAATGATTTTTGTGACGTTAAACCCAGACCAAATTCTAGGCAAATTTATCTTTTGGAGTGTGACTAACAGATCAGAAACAAGCCTGAAATGTAGCAAATGTTAAAGCCTGTCTGCTTTATACGTTGCGGTGATGCTGTAGAAACATGCTTTTATAAACATTTGTTGAATAAATCTAGGTTTTTGTTTATATAAATTTTGTGGTAAATGCAATGTATTATATATTGGGGGCCTAAAGTACAGGTTTGGGGGCCCAAACCACCTAGCACCGGTCCTGGGTGGATTGGGTGGATTGGTAGCAGCAAGAACATACTTAAAAATACAGTATAGCCAGGGTTACCATCGCTCTAGAACCAAAAATAAGGACGGCTGAGCAAAATTTGGTTTTATTACATAAAAAGAAAACAATTATTCCTGTTTGCATGACTAATGTCAGATCATATGTTTGCCTATTATGTCCAGGAACCATGTGCTTCAGCAATGTCTTATTCTCGACTTCCTTCTTTCAATCACCACGGAAAATGTTTTTTTTCGTTTGCTTATTTCTTGAATCGGTTAAACGCTAAGCCTTCACTACAAAACCAGGTTTCCTAAGAATTCTAACCAAAGTAGACAGCTTACGTGCTACCAGTGCCTGATAGTGCGTTGTGTCCCTGTGCTGCAAGATTATACCACTTTTTGATGACACAAAACCTTGATTACAAAATGTTTACGATGAGATAGTAATGGTCTGTGTGTCTCTCCGGTATTGCTCGTATTTAAATATGTTCTGCTACAGAAAATACGAAAAAATAAGGACGCAAGTCACAAATAAGGATGTTTCTTAGAAATAAGGACAGTAATATTTTCTAAGACGGAGCACTGCAAAAAAAGAACAAATCTTAGAAATAAGGACGGTATGGTAGCCTTGAGGATAGCGCTTGTTTGTTATCGCGAAAAGTAGTCATTGAGACTGTCAGGAATTTTGCCTCTTTAGATATGATAACCCTAACTTACTTGAAATAGCTAAATTCTGCTGCCTTTCCGTTTTTTATCCCATCCCAACTTAAATACTTCTGAGGAGCACTGCTGCACCTGTAACCACGGTAGATGTCATGAAAGTCTGTGACAAACTTCATAAGAAGACTAAGACTCTTGTGAAGAACAGCAGCACATTTGTCCACTGGACAATGTCCAGTTGTTGGAAATGAGGGAGATTCGCAAAACCCAACAGTTCTCATAAAAAACAATACCGCATAAATCAACTATTAATGAGATCATAACGGACATTTTGAAAAACAACTGTTTTCATAGTCAGCAAAGACCGATTGAAGTAAAATGTTACAGTTTTTACGATCTTTGCTAACAATGAAGACAAACCTTTTGCAAAAACGTCTTATATAAAATTATTCGAATAATTGTTCGTTTTAATTGCCTCTTATATGACTTTCCAAGTTTTGCAAGTTTCGATCTGTTCCAACGCTTCTTGTCTGAATAATACCGTAGAAGGACATAAGGCAAAAACTACAATCCACTGATATTGAAGCGAACACTCAATGCGCTGAGGACCAGGACCTTGCAAATCACACCCGAAAACATCAGTCAGGGTGTGGTCACCTGCAAGAGGAAATCAATAACCGTGGCGTTTTTTCTATTGGGGCACGTCGGGCCTTGGACCCAAGGCCGCAAACAGCTGATATTTTCGGGGGCAAAATGATGTGACTTGTTACTGTACCTAATAACTAAACATGTTTTGAAAATTTCGGGGAGAAGGCAATTGCCCGGTTGTCCCTCTGGTTGAGAGCTTGCTTGGACCCCAAATATTCGAAAAGTAATGTTCAGAAACAAAGACGTTCATAGGCACACGAGACAATGCGTATGTCTGGTGCTATGGCCTCTTTGATACAAAAAAGATTGTTCACTTTTTGCTCTTTACTTTTCAGGGAAAAATGTATAGAAAACACTGAAAACTTGGTAAAAATACGTGAAACCATGAATCTTGGGTAATGACCGAAAGAGTGTCATCTCACGTCCAAGCAGTAGAGATAAGAATATTGCGAAAAGTTAATTGTGTGACACTTCGCAACAAAGTGTGCATCTCTGAACTTCGTAAAGCTCCGAATGTCAAAACACTTTCCTTTTGAACAGAGTGATTGCATGCGCGATGGTTCACCACGTAGCTACAATGTTCTGGAAAGATTGACAAGGCGAGTCCTGATGGCTGCCCCAATTGGAAAGCGGCCTAGAGGTCGACTGAGGACCATGTCTCGCGACTACATCTCCGACCTGAATCGGCTCCGCCTTAGTTTAGAGCAGGGTCGCCAACCTTTTTTCACCCGAGAGCTACTCCCAGGGTACGGATTAATGTGCAGGGCTGTCAGTTTGATGCACACTTCTGAAATAAAACATTTGTTCAATTCAATTTAAATATGTTATTATCAATGATTTATAGATATGGACGTTTATCTACATGAAGATACAAATCATGTAAATGCTGCTTTTGAAACAGGCGGCGGTCGACCCATGTGGTCCTTGCTGGTGACTTTGCGCCCACGGCGCCATGTTGGCGACCATTGTGTTAGTTGCTTGGTGCAAGGGAAAGCTTAACACACGGTGTTGCCTTTGACCCGCCACCAGTGCAGCATTCACTGCGAAAGAAGCTGTGTGGCCCACTGCGCAAGCAAGCGGAGATTGGCGCCACAGACAACTCGTGACATTCCGGAAGGAGTAAAAAAGCGAGTATAAATGAAACTGAACACAGGGAGACTTTACCTAAAAATTTTATTGAAAGTCCGAAAAAAGCGTTAAACAACTCATAGCTCAAAGTTCTCATCGTTGCAATCGACAATGCACTCCTCTTCCGTATCGAATAACCATAAACGTATTTTTCTAGAATCGTATATTAATTTGCAGCGAATGCTATTAACGTTAAAGCGCACATTTCCAGCTATTTGTCACGATATCTTAAAGCAACAGTGAAAAATAATAGTGAAACTTCATGGATTAGCTAACCTTGGCATTGCACAGTGTTTGTTAATGTCTAATGATTTTCTGATTACCGCGCACTTTACACAAAATTACTTTGTGTTATGCGTTTTGCGCTGCCATTTGTTGATTTGATTGTTGCACATTTTCGGGAATGCCCCAATTTACTTGAAGGTTGATTGTGTTTTCACCTGCCCTCCTGCGGACTCGCAGTCAATTTAGCATTAAGCAGTGGCGTAACTAGAGGCTTTAGCCAGGGGGCAAGCTTAGCTGAAGGGTGCCATTAGCCACTGTAGGGGGCCCACTGGCCAACACTCGGAAAAAAACTGAGAAATGATAGTGAACCCCGATGTGGACGGCTATATAAAACCCTAAAATCACCGGAAACTACTCTGAAAAACGCAAAAACAGAACAATCTACTGAAAACCAAAACAACACTGAAACCGACATATCAGCTAAGTGGGGACCCGGTTTTCAAATTTGGCTTGCCAAGGGTTGTTCGCCTCGCCCCCGTCAGCTACGTCACTGCCGTCAACTGAACTGCCGTTCACTTCCGTTGCATGTTGATGTTTTCCTTTATAGTCGTTATAAGTCACATTGGGCATTGTATTTTGTCGTTGATAAGTTTCATGTGATGTGCTTAGAAACATTGCCCCGAGGAAACCTACTTGAATAGGTGGGCTAAGCGTCGGCAAAAAAAACTAAGTAAAAGTAATCAAGGGCGTACCCAAGGGGGGGGGAGTTGGGGTTAACACATCCCTTGAGCTTGATATTTTACAAAAACTTTATTGTAAGGGGAGTGTATAGGGCTTGATTTTTTACAAAAATATGGGGAGTGCGTGTAGAAGAATATGCCTATTATGTCAACAAACTTCGCTTGAAAACATGAATATGACGTCAAATTGTGACCACACAAACAGCGCGCACCAAATACAAATGACCGCCATATGCCACTGAATGAAACCCCCCATGAAAATTTTCTACGTACGCCAGTGAAAGTAATCACAAGGAGAGAAACCTCAATTGGTTCAATTTTTTATTTGTTTAGCAAAAATCGACTGTCTGGCAAAAATCGACAGCTTCTTGCGAGTCTGAGCAATGCCAACACAGATTTAGGATGCGAACAAGCCTTGATGTGCAAATGTCCACCGAAAGGAATCCTTTCCCAGCAAAGAATCAGGCACTAAGATCGTACAAAGTATATATTTCTCTCACGAGGCAGACATCATCAACTCTTATTCAAATAGAATGTGCAACTATGTTGATCATCCAACGGACTTAGATCTTCAATACGATTCTGAATCAAAACACAATTCCGGCATCAATCAATTTTGACCTTCAAGAACAAAATAAGTGCTCGACGAAACAACCTGACCAGCACTTACTTTTGATGTCACAGCTTATGGACGTAGCTCTGGCAAAACTATTTAGTGTTTATCTAGTGTTTATGCCTATCAACTCAACACGTTTTCCCTTGATATTTGGTTGTGATTTTCGTAATTTGGTGGGATTGCGCATTCAAGAGCCAAACTTTATGGTTTTAAAAAATCCACAGATCTTTACAGACACTTAATTCAGACAGCATGAGCTGACTGCTTTCAAAATCTTTATACCTAAAATAAAGTGAAAATTAAAGTTTCCTTGCATTGTATCGGTGAACTGCCGCTTACCTTTAGTGTACCTTGTCAAAGCATCTTTGAATATAGTTCTGGTCATTCCTTCAATAAAACTAACAAGATGTCCACCTAGTTTTTGACATTTTCCTTCAGCGGTGTTTGCATTAGCAAAATCATCAGAAAGTGTAAGAACGCTGTTCGGAGAGACTTTCACCACCTCAGGGCTGCAAACTGGGCAAAGAAAACAAGAAATGAAAGCAACACTCAATCATCAAGCCAGCTTTTCATGATATATTGTTTGAAGAGGAGACGAAAGATAGTATATGGAGCACGGTATCAGTTGCGGCCTTCAGAAACTCACTGCAAGACTGAAATAATATTTTCCCGAAACTACGTTTGCCTGCTCTAGTATTTTGCACTGCACTGATTTTTTATTTTCATTTTTATTAGTTAGTACCACTTCATACTTTGTTTTGTGTAGTTTATTCCGTTACGGCATTTTGGTACAAAGTGAGCAGGTGGGTTTAAATTCTTATGTATATTGGACGTCTGTCTATCAGGGGTCTCCAAACTACGACCCGCGGGCCAAATACGGCCCGCGAAGCCATTTCATCCGGCCCGCGCAGCCATTTTGTAAATGATGAAAAAATAATATATTTACTAAAAATTTGTTGATATTTGGTAGAATGCAACATATCCCAAAACAATCACATTACGTAAGAGCCCGGCCCTCGACATGTTCTGTAATAACTTTGCGGCCCTCGGACAAAAACCATTGGAGACCCTGGATTGAAAGGAATCCTTTCGCAGCCATGAATCGATGCTATGATCATATAAAAGTGTATATTTCGCCTACTACGTAAGCATCATCAGCTTTTATTCACGCAGAGTCTTTGTATATTAGATGTACACGTTCTACTTGAATAAGGTGCTAGGACTGACGATACGTAGTGTTACGTGAAACCGATTTCCTATTAAAAACTTGCGATTGATTCCTTGCTTATTTCACCTGTGGAGTGACGTTACTTGAATAGATGTACACGTTTAGATTTATTGTTTGGTGTTTCAATTTTTGTTGTCGGGGGATTCAATCTTTACTGTTAACAGTTTTCAAACCATGATCAAAGGATGTCTACTTGGCAGGTTAATTATGTAACTATTTCTACCGTCACAATGGCTATTATTTGTTATGAAAGGGCTCCTTGGAAAATATCCAAAATTTTGTAATTGGTTGTATTGTTTGGATTTGTTTGAAAAGCGTGATGCATTGATTTTAAACCATTTGATCATCTCACATACATTTTTTAAAAAATGGCAAAAGTTTGTACGAAATATTTTCAGATTATAATTCGTGAATGCTTCTGTAGGCAATCGTGAGTAGAAAGATGATGATCCGTGTAAGATCACTTGACCTGCCTTGGTCTTGGTGTTTTTATAAAAATGCCATTTGTCGGTTTGAAGTTTTTTTTTCAATATTTTCTTTCTACATATTGCGGTCAACTCACCTGCATTGGCTCCACTGAGTCTGCAAACAATGCAAGCAATGAAAAGATTGACTGAAAGTTTTTTAAAAATCATTGTTTTAATTCAACTGAGCAGCATCGTTGCTATCTGCAAGAAACGTTATCTTATTTTAGGTTTGCGTGCTCGCCAACCTAAACCAAGTTAGGATTTCTGGGTAAAGTTCTCAACCATATTAAATAAGGAAAAGAAATAGCAGTCAAGTCATATTATCTCGTCTCTGCGTAGTTTGCTTCCACTTTAAATTTTCTGCAGACAGAGGTGTGACAAGTGGGTTGCAGGAAACCTTTGTTGAGATTACTAGGAACCAGTTTTCAGCATGAACTGTGCCAACCTATATCAATCCACAGACAATTTGCAGTTCGTTCCATTTCTACAGCTCGTTGATATCATCATCGAACAAGGTTTTTGTGCGTTGTCATCCCACACTTATCGCTCTGCTGCCTTAAGGAATCTCACGGACTTTTTTAGAGATTTCAAAGAAAAGATTCGACACAAAGGGTTTTGTATTCAGCAACCAATGATTTAAACAAAAACATTGGTTGTGGCGTTGTCGTTTCTAACACGTCTTTGAAGGCCTTCCAAGTTTCAACCGTTTAAGATTTTTTTTTCTTTTTGTGCATTGTTTTCAGCAAAGAAAGATTGCCACAAACGTCTTTTACGCTATGCTGTTTTTTTTGCATCAACAGCAAAACAATTTCACAGGTGAAAGCAAAGCTTAAGATGTTCGCAGACATATTTTCAAAGATTAGTCCATCTCTGCATATTGAAACACGTTATTCTGGTCTCCATTGGGGTCACGTTTCTGGAAGTTCAACAAATAATCAAACGATTTTAGTGAAAGATTCTGATTAAAGTCATAGAGCAAATTCTCTGCGTGATGTTATTTACTTTCACCGCTAATTATTTACAAGGTTTTTAATATTTCTCCAAGTTTTCGAGAGCATTAAAGCATTAAAATCAGAAAGTACAATGTATGAGATTACTTAGTTTGCAACATTCCAAACAAGAATGTGTCTTTTTTTCCAGTTTCAGAGATAGTTTGTCGGACAGAGATTTTCGTACGGTATTAGAAAATTTTCAGGAAATATTGGGGTTTTGAAGTGTTTCTCATATTTCGAAAATATTATGCAAAAGTTTAATGCTGAGGCAATGAAAACCATGCCTTAATAATACGCCTTTCCCATTTTGTACTGTTCAGGCCCGTAGCCAAGTTTTAAGGTTCGGGGGCAGGCAAGATTTCTGTTTTTATTGTATATTTAAAAGAAATTTCTGGGCGCAACACAATTTGGGGGTGCACTGCCCCCGAATACCCCCGTGGCACGGGCCTAGTACTGTTGCGATCGCAAGGATCGAGCGGCGGAAAGCTTCACACTGTGGCGGCAAGCAACAATAGAGATCACACGCCGTGGTAACTCTGTTATTGCATGTTCGCGTCACATATACGCAGGTGCAATTTTCCGCGCACATCCCATTCGTGGTGAATGCGGCATTCAACACCGCGCTTTCCGAGTTGTTGCAACAGCGCTCACAGAAAAATTTTATTTAGAGTTAAACGTTTTGTCTTTGTATTTGTAACGTTCAGTTGATATTAACACTTGTTTTTGGTTTCGTACATGTTTTTCTCAATTTAACCCAGGCCTGTAGCCACAAGGGGGGGGGGGCATTCGGGTGCAGTTCCCCCAAATTATTTTGTGCTCCCCCTCAAATTTTGTTGTGCGCAAAAAAATGTTCTTTTAAACATATACGAAAAACAAAAATCTTTCACCCCTAAAAATCCATTTTTATCCCCCAAACCCTAAAAACCTGGCTACGGGCCTGTTTAAACCTGATCATGGTTTCTCCAAACTTCTCTGGTATCGGTTTATATGTCTAGGGGATTGATTCCAAGTCGAAAGTTAAAGTTTGTTGTGGAATCTGGCCAGGAGCTCAGCATGATCTTAGCAGGACACTCTAAACAGACACTTGTTAAAACCTCACATGCAGTTCCTGGCACTGAAACCAGCTACCGCCTTGCTTGACAAAGGAGCCATAACAGCTTACGATTTCCTGGAAACGTCACTACAACCAAAACAAAGCTGGTAGATAATTGCCGACAGAGTCCTGACTTCACAACCAGTGGCGTAGCCATCCCAAAATTTGGAGGGGGGCAAAAAATTGCGGAAGGCCAAAATGTTTGATTTTAGGCGAATAACACTGTTTTGTTTGAAAAAACGCCTCTCAAAGCACAAAATGACTATACGTTCTAAAAATTGTGGCCCCTTAGACCCCCAGCCTGGCTACGCCTATGTTCACAGCACGGCCCAGATTAGACCTTCCTGATGTCGTACGGGGTGCAATCTGCTCTCAGCAACAACTGTGAACCAAGGTTATGATCAGCGAAATCTGGAAGTCATAAAAACAAAATTGTTTGATTTATCTGGAGCCAACAAACAAATTTAGAGACATTCAATTTAGTGGCTAAATGCTGAATCGCCATATGTTGTTTTCTCTGCATTGCGTTTTGAACGTGTTATTGTCTCAAATTCTCGTTTTTCATTGCGCGACTTATTATTTAGAATATACCAATTGTTCCATGACAACAATGCATCTGAGAAGAATGATAGACACCTCAACTTGATACCTGAAAAAACTGAAAGCACCTATCACAGGTTTTTTTTAAGGAAAATGTTAGGTACCTGGTATGGATCTGTAGGGACCCGATTTCTCTGATTCTAGGGACCCGATTTTCTCTGATTTTAGGGGCCCGATGATAATTTTCTCTGATTCTAGGGACCTGATTTGAAATTCTAGGGACCCGAATCGGGTCCCTAAAACGCCTTAAAGAAAACCCTGCTATCAACAACACTTTTGGAATTGAAACTAACCTCAGTGGGAATAAGAAAATGCCGATACCAGAGAGATTGAGCACAAACTGCATAATGCTCGGTGCCTGAGAAAAAACCTTCACTCATCAACGTCCGTCATAATAAAGCTGATTCGGTTTATCGAGCTTTGCCACTAATTTGAAACGCTTTGCTGCCATTGGGTTAGGAGAAAGTGACTTCGGTCCTTGCAATAAACCTCCTGTGGATGTCGACGAATCTTCAGGTTAAAACTTTGTATCATTTCAGTGCAAAATAGGCCTCGTCTACATCGCTTGTTTGCAAACCATGCAATTAGATTCTATGTTTTGGGTATCTTGCGTTTTCCTTCTGATCTTTGTTCAATTTCACATTGTTCTCAAGTTAATATTTGTGGAAATCAACTTTCAAGTTAATTTCCGAGGAAAGTGCAATAGATTTCAAAAATTTCGAATCCAGTTTCAGTATCAAGTTACTCTAAAAGTAGAGCTGAATTTCAAATGCTATTTGTTCATGTCAAATAACTGATGCATGCAGAGCTGCAAAATTCCACAAAAATCAACCAACCAACTCTTGTATAAAATTTACATAGTTTTTCAAATAAAACCTTTTAATCAATCACAATCGAACAACAGACACATTCTGGTTTCTCTGTATCCTTTAACTTGTACCTTGCTTAACTTTATTTTTTCAGTTAAAGTCTGATGCGTTTGTAAAACCAATGCATTGTTCACAATTGTCATTTTCCCAAAGTTCGCAATTGATTTCAACCAAAAACTGCCAAGTCGACTTTATCCACAACTGAGGTTGTTTCAACTTCGCGTATAGGCCTCGCAACGCACTGATAGAAGTCTGAGCTGCTTCACTAGCCTGTTTGTTCATAGGCCAGCAAACTTTTATCATCCAGCCTGGGTTGAAAGAGAAATGCTGCAGAAAATTTTAGAGCAACATGCTCGGGGAAGTAGAACTGCTCGTTGGGTAACTCAGCTTCCTTCATGCAGAAGGCCAGCAGAAGCCGATGCTTCGCTTTCTGCGTAAATAAGTTCTTCGAATTGCTCCTAACATCGCTTAAAGAACAGCTACGTTTGGTTGATAACGTGACAGTGACGCATGTAATCCTTGAAGACGCAATTATCAACTTGACGGTGCACCCTGTCTGGGATGGTCTGCTCATAAACGCGACTTCCAGTGCAAAATGCGGTTGTGGATGAAAAACACGCTTTTCAATTATTTAATGTTTAATTAAAACATCGGTGACATTTGTTGGTTTCAACCTAGCGGCGCCGATGGGTGCTTTGGTCGCCATGTCCAATACTCAACAGTTTTATTTATTTTAAAATACATTTCTGATACGTTTGATAGTGATGGGGCAGTCTGACAAGTTTTGACATTAACACGTTTTAAAGATGGTTGCGGCAAACCAGGTGCTTTAATTTTAGCTGCTGATGAATTTACACTTTCTCTGCCGTTTGCGGATCTGAGCAAATTAACGATAGAAACTGTTTGCCACCCAGCAATCCCTCTCACGACTGCATGGATCACACAGCAAACTCCCATCCGTACACCCTCATACTTATCCTCATCACATCGTCCGGAACCGCCTCAGAAATAACGATTCAATCCACATTAGAGATGAGCAGACTGTCATATTTTACGATCAAGATCCAGTCATGAATTTTTAAAATCAGTCCAAGTCCAACCCTACTCCAAAAAATAAAAATTTTAAGTCTAAGGCTAAGTCGAAACGAAATCCTAAAAATTACAAAACAAAGCATTTTAGCAACAAAAATGCAATTTTTTCCATTAACTCAGTTCCAATCCGGTCATGATCCCAAATTTTTCAAATCATTTACATTCCGGATCCAAAGCAAATCCAACAAAATTCGTTATAGTCCTCATCCATTCTAATCCACGTCCAGTCCAATGCACACCTCTGCACTTTGAAAATGACTGTCGAGGAGAGGTCGGTCTGTCGAGGAGAGGTCGGTTTGAAAACCTTGACTTCATCAGTGTCCCGGTATCAGTGGCGATTATAAGGGGGGGTCTGAGTGGGCAATGGCCCCCCAGATTTTTGACTGGCCCCCTGCTTGCCCCCCCAGTTTTGTGCTTAATTTCACGTTCAAGTTCGTTTGATTGACATGCAGCAGATAACTTTCAGCCAGCAAAATTTCAAACAATTTGAAGACTTTCTGGCGACGGTTCTGACGATATTCACAAGCCTATGTTGGGTTTGATAGGGTTAACGAATAACAAAGTTAACGAATCAAGTTGGTTTACGCCTAATCTACGTTTTATCTTATTTTCGCATTTTAAAAATCCAAAAAAATATTCAAATATGCGTTAACATGTCTCTACTTTTTTAAAACTTAGTCCAATCTTTTGTTAAAATATAATTTTGCCTTCTTTCTACGGGATTCATGCAAACTTGTCATACTGCTTCTAAAATAACTTTCTTTACAGTTTACAGGCTGGATTTCAAACCATCTGGTTTTGCAATTATCAATCAGAAAAAAGAAGAGCTACCATCGAAACATGCAAATATCGTGTCGATACTATCTATGTCATTTCAAATGTTTAATTAAGCATTTTGCCAAAAGTTCTGTATAAGGTATAAAGAAAACTTTTCAATCTAAAAGATATTTTGCAAAAATGTTTCAAAACTTGTTCTCCATTAAGTGATCAACTTGTACTCATCACTTTTCGTTTTCGTTTTGCTTTAACAAAACAAAGTCCTGTGTATAACGGAAACAGTGGCAGCAATACGCTTGGTTGGCACTAATGATTGATATGCAGTGTTATCACTCCAAGCAGTTCTTCTAATGGACATGGAACGAAAACGTCAGCAAATATTTGAACTTAGAGTTTATAAAATGAACTGACCCCAAAATTGCTGACATTAATATTTTCAAAGTTCCTCGATTCAACATAGCTCTGACGAAATGGCAGCAGAGCAACGCATCTACGGCTAACTTCGCATCTAGTAGAATCATGAGATGCAAAAAACCTGGAATTACGGAGAGAAATGGGAATTGGTTGACAGAGATTGCATTGGATACCAAGCTCATTACGCTTGCGAGACCAAAAGAGAGATGTTCAATGCGGTATTTGTGAAAAACTGTTCCTCTTTACATCAAAAGCATGTTTTTAAAACTTTTGAATATAGAGCAATACATGTGACACTACTTCAAACCGATTTGAAAATGCTTCAAACCCATACACTTCTGCTGTTTAAAATAATGGACGAACACTTCGTTTTCCCTCCAGGTTGTAGATGTTATTGTTTGTATTTAACACACGTTTGTTTTATGGTTACGTTTGCTCAGTCCAAGGTACCAAACGTCTTAAATCTTGGCGCTATAAAAACGAAAGCATCACTTAAGCAAATTATGGCACCAAAACGACGCAATCATCTCCTAGTCAAATAATGGTACCAAAACAAAGGAGTCCATTAAGCAAATTATGGCACAAAAAGGAAGAAGGCATTCATTAAGTAAATTTTGGCATGAATTGAAACTATTGTAATGTTGACACTGCATCATTTGCAAAACACGTAAAACCAGTATTGCATATGGGAATAGGAATACCATGGGGTTGGGCACATGGGATGGAACAGTGGACTTTAAATTTGTCCTGTGTCCAATTCTCGGTAGTTCCAATCTCATATAGCGGGAATATTCTGAAGTGTAACACTATCACTATTATTTCATGCTCACAGCACAGTAATTATTTAGACGGAGAGGCTCAGTGCCATGAAGTAATGACGCGAACGAGGCCCCCGAATATAAGGTTGGTAGGCCATTTTTCAGGTAACAACTAGAAAGATGGTCACTCAAGTTTCATTGGCTCTCCTCAAAGGTGTGGCCCCTAATTTGGGGATTTCGGGCCCTTATCTACATCTCTGTAGGGTCTAGAATTTGATATGCAGGTGATAGGGCTACAATTTTCTTCGTATTACCAGCTTCGTGGTAGTCCCATGAATAGGGACACAGGCGTGTTGCTATGGGTAGGACAGAAAAAGTTCCTAGTGGACAGCCTACATGTACAATGCATTATCAGTATTAAAAGTTTGTCATTCATAACGAAGGTATACGTTTTTACGGAGACCTCTGCCCAGTTCACAAAATAAGCTTATTTCTTTTACTTTCACACATACCAAGTCTGGTCATCAGCTCTCAAAGTTTGAATATTCACAAATCAAACATACGTCTTTTGTCTCCAACGTTTTTCAGCATCAAGCAAGGTCTTTGAAGGATGGTACTTACTGAAAAAACGGAATATTTGAGTATACTGATACGCAAACACACGTAAGTGTTTTGTTGTTTTGCTTGTCGAGCTGATTTGAAATATAATCAAAAAAACAAAAAATGTGAATGACAAAAAGAAATGTTGTCATACCTGAATTTTAACTGTCTGATTGGAACGGAAACGGAAGCAATTTATGCCCAAGCGTGTTACGGAAGCTCGAAAGGAATAATGTGAGATCAACCAAGTTGCAAATAAAAATGATTTGGGGAGATAATATCTTTTCCTAGAATCGAAGAAAAAAGTCAGAGCCCAGTCGAACGGACAAGATTAATTGACGTTTTCCTGCCAAGCCACTCACTTCCCCATAGCTGGCAGCAGGTAGCTATCCTTGTACTGACATATCTTTAGCATTCGCCATCAAAAGCACACCGAGGTTTTCATTTATGGGTTGGCTCTACTGGACTGCACAGCAAACAGACTACTTTACTCCCCAAAGCTGTAAGAACCCTTGGATATGACAAAACTAAAACAGCTGTACTCTATTCTAAGCACAAAATTTTAGAAATACCAGACTTATTTAAATTGTCAATTGCCAAACTCATGTAGGCCTACTCCTTTTATAAAAGTGGATTACCTAATCACTAGGGCAACCAAGTTTTTGATCTAAAAACTGAAAATTTTGACTTTATCATTTACAAGTTTTGACCTATCAATTTCCTGTGTTTGGAACTAAAATGCGGAATACAAAACATATATTAGAATTTAGAAGTCGAACCGGTGAGTTAAAAATCTTTATTCTCTTGAAATGAAAAAAAATCAAAGTATGAAAGACCGAAAGAAACAGGTAACAAACCATGGACGAACATCAATCCAAAAGCACAAGATAAATATCGTGGTTACCGAGAAGGTCCTGTATTGTTATACTTGAGCATCAAGTGCTGCTTCACATTACTGCCTACAAAGTTTCTGTAGGCATAATGGATTGAGCATTTACCAAATACTGTAAAACCATGTTTCTTGCCTTACCACGCCTAGCCTACTTATTATTCAATCGTCCATAGTGGGCAGAACAACGTTATTGCGTTAGAAGTCGCAAAAAACATTATATTTCCGAAATGCAACTGAACTTGCCCAAGCACATCATTATATGTTGTAGCTTTACTAAAATATCGATAAAGAGAAAAACTTAACTGCAAGAAAATTTTGACTTTTTTTGACCTAATAACGTGAATTTTGGTTAGTGTACGCTTAATAAACTTTAAAAAATGCAGAAAAAATTTGACTTTATTGACTTTTGGTTGCCCTATTAATCACTTTGGTAACTACTTCACTGGGATTGCATCAGTCCACAAGATTGTGTTCCGCGATAGTTCACTTTATCCGAAACAATTGTGTTTATTTTGTCTGCTATGGCTGATCAGCGCAAGCGCTGACCGCATTAGCTGCATTACCAAATTCTGTTGCATAATAGAACTGTGACACGAGCTCAAAAACAGCCGTTTTTAACATAGAATCATTCTGACATTTCATAATGTCTCAGCAGTGAAAGAGGAAAACTAAAAGTTTGCTAGATGTCTATACATCACAAAAAATTGAAAGTTTTTTTGCGTACTTTATGCACATTATCAATTCTTGTGTAGTTAGCAAGATTCGTGTACTCCAGCGGTCCAACGGCACACTTTCTATGCTCGACTGCTCGTATTGGACAAGACATCAGTGCAGCCTCATTTTGCCCGTTGTAAATTGCTCTGACGTAGTGATGAGTGTGTTTTACTACCCTGTTTTAAAACGCAGCCTAATATTTTTCCAGTTACGAACTGCTGTGTCGTAGCGTTGAGTTTATTTTCCTTGAGATTCTAACTTGGAGCGCTGATAGTTTATATTCAGTGCAATGATATATAAAACAAGGTGAGCGCCTGTAGAAGAATATGCTTATTATGTCAAAAAACTTCGCCAAAACGTTGGTTTGGAAACATGAATATGAAGTCAAATTGTGACGTCACAAAGAGCGCATACCAAATGCAAACGACCAACATATGCCGCTGAATGAACACCACCCCATGAAAATTTTCTGTGTACGCCACTGCTCACACACACAGTTTACGGTCTGCAGTAAATAACCTTAAAACACTTTTTCTTGTCGTCGCACAATCATAACAAATTAAATCACAATCCCTCCTGTCAAACACACGATTTGCAATCATTAAAAATGCATCAGGTAGTTGTGATTCGTTTAACTGTGCATGAACTTAGCCACTTGAAGCTTGTAAGTATTTTTCATTTGCAGAATATTTGGCGCTTTGTGAAGTGAATGCTTTTACCTTTAGAACTCTCATTTCCAAAAGTGTTGGCAACATTTTATCGTGCATTGCAAAAGCTGCTTTTCTCCAGGCAATGATTTCATGCTGCATTGTTATGGAGTGCTACCGCCAAGTATGCGTGTTACTCTTTCTGTCACCGCCACTATTGTCGTGTTCTTTCATGTCCCTGCGTTCCTTGTTAAAGCCATATATGCTTAAGTTCTACGATGTTACTATGTTGCGTGAGGATGTGAAAGCGTTAACAATCAACAATGTTTACTACCAACAAGTCCTGAGTCCTGGGCATGACGCTCAAGTGCAAGCAGTGATGATGCTGCAGTTCGGGCGTTTTTTTGCAGTTTTTGGGAAACTGACCTTTACATTTCTCAAGTCCATTCTGGCCAGGGGCGGTGACGATTGACAGGGCTCCAGCCAGCGGCATAACAAGAGTTCTGAGCCAGGGGGAAACCTAGCTGAAAGGGAACCACTGCTCAACACTCAGAAATAACTTGAAAAATGATAGTGAATCGGGACGTGGATGAATACCACGACGTGGTACTAAAACTGTACCACGACATGGTACTAAAACCCGAAATCACCGGAAAATACTCCGAAAAACGCAAAACGCAAGAAAAACAACACCACACTGAAAATGAAAAGAATATTAACTAAAAAATATAAGCTAAGTGGAGGCCCTGTTTTTACGCTTACCTTGCCAAGGGAGGCGGTGGCGAGAGCGGTTCGCATCTCTGTCTTCGCGTCAGTTGTGCCACTGTCTCCAAATACGGATCAAATTGCTTTTTTATGCAGACTGAACTCTTCAAGTATGCAAGGCAATCAGTCTAGGTATGGGTGACCGAGAGACAGGCAGGGAATGTAACGAAATAACATCATACGCTCTTCTCAGCACTCAAGTTTCATCAAAACATAAAACACAGAAAAATCTTATTTGGCTTTTGCTCAGTTAGCTGCTTATTTCTTTTTACTGTAATATAAGGTGACATTCACGCAGAATCCCACCTTGGCCACGCCTATAGCCTAATTACAAGAAGTATTCAGGTTGCAATTATCCGTTGAATGCAGGAGTTCAATGTTTTGACGTCATCCATAGAGGCTGGAAATTGCACAAGAAGCTACAAACGCTTCAACCATAAAAAACACTGTGCATTGGGCAACCAATATCAAGACTAAAAAAGCTTTTGCCAACACATAGGATGTTACCTGCACAAGCAGCGTCACGAATTGGGAGCACTTTCACAGTGTGATTAACGCATGGCTACCAGAGGTGTTCGGACTCATGTTTTTCGAGTCCGATTCCAGTCCTGTTCCAAGATGTAGGAATCCTGATCCTGATCCGAATCCTGTTTGCAACACAAATATGAAATCCGAATCCTGAAAAAGTACTGTTAATATATTTGACTAATCAATGTACAACTATTAAAATTTTTTGTTTCTAAAAGGTAGTGGCAACAACTCCCTCAGTGGACCTTCGTATTTGAAAAGTTATTCATCCGTCACCTGTAACGTGACAGCAACACAGGATGAGTATGTAGTAGAGTGCACTAGGACAACTCACAATTTATAAATATAGTGGACTGATGGGATGCCATGGTGGTGGACTGGTGCTTTGCAGTGCATGACACCTCCGGTGTAACAGTGCCTCTTTCACACTTTTGTAATTGATGTGAACTACACTGCATCCTTAAATCTTTGCAAAAATTATTGTTATGATTGTGTTGGCGTCAAATCCTAAAACAATGAAATTTGAAAATCCTGATCCTGATCCGGAAACTTGAATAAAACCGTAGTCCGTGTCCGATCCGGTTTGTTCAAAATGTGCTGAATCCTGCCGGACTCGAGTCCAGAAATCCGGATCCTGTACACCTCTGATGGATACGTCCTAGAGTTACATTCGTCTGGTCTGTGTCTTCGCAGAGAAATAATTTACTGGGCGTCATTGATGGACGGCATAAGAAGCGAAAAGGATGTTGCATTAATCCGTGCATTTTCTTTTATACCTGGTTTCCGTACTCCTTTCGTGGTGTCGTGAGTGATCCGCCCATTTCCGCTTACTTGCGCCGTGGGTCACCTGGCTGCTTTCGCAGTGAATGCTGCACTGGTAGTGAGCCATTGGCAGCACGGCGCGTGAACCGTTCCCTTGCACCCACCCATCAACGTTGGGAACGAGGCTGGACAAGACGCAAGTAGGGGAAATGTTGGACCAATGGAACAGTTCTGACATTTTTGCTTCTCTTGGAAAACTGGCCGATACATTCAAAGTCAGGTGATGTTTTTCTTGTAGTTTGGGTTATTCTGCATAATTTAACATAACAAAGTTCAATCGTCAGACATGTTTCGACAGTTTTATTTGCATTTAAAAATTTCCACAAAAACGTCCCATTGGTCACCACCCATGTGGACGTTTGGGACAATAGGGTGGGACCAATGAGACATGGACAAAGTCTGATTGTCTCAGGCAACCAAACCTTATCATGGCGCGTTTCTTGATTTCCATTCAAAGAAATCAGTGAAATACAAATTCACCATGCATTTATTGTTTACAAAATTCGATGAAACTTAATTCTTTTTTGTTATCCAATTTTCATGTTTCATTGGATAGAAAGATCGATAGGATCGTAGTTTAACCTGCTTGAGTTTCTTGTCAATAATTGCATCCAAAACATTTACAAACAGTAGAATGGCAATGTTTGAAAAGTGGTTTGCATTGCATCTGTGAAAATGTCAAATAAAATTTCAAAATTCCAGACAAGTGTTTGGTTACTGTGTGAAGCGCACGATGGAGCCAGACTTCAACCATTTCACTTCCAAGTTTGACTGATGCTACGTCATCTTTTTCTGAAAATTAGAATTCTTTTTTTTAATCTCATTATGAACCAAACGTCAGAGTCTCCATGTGCAACAAACTTTGGTGCCTCTTTTTCTTTAAATAAACTTTTACTAGAGCGTGCGAACGAACCGGTGTTTCAGTTGTCCTGTTCAGTGAATTGAAGCCATTTGTCTTCAACAAAGGCTTCCCCTTTAGAATTAATTTCTTCATCATACTCATTATCTGAATCAAGCAGCATTATATCCTCACTTTTGTTTCTGGAGGATGAGTATTTCCGACGTCTTGAAAACAAAGTTGGTTTGGAGGGCAACCACAATCTCTTTTTTTCTAGGGTGTCGGTTAGTATGGCGGACTTGGATTTTTCTGTTGTTGCTACCTTTTGTAGTACACTTTTGGGTGCACAGAAATAAAAATTAGGAACGTCTCTGCTTCTGACATTTCTCCAATGTCGGGCGCCGGTGTGAATCTGCTCGCATCTATCAGAATGTTACTTTTTCTGACTGTTGTAGAATGTCAGTCGTGACTGAATGGAAGAACATATCATGCGTGATCATATCTGGGTGAAGAGGGAAAGTGGTTCTGAATGAGGAAGTAATTTTTTCAATTGTAAATGACCTTGCAAAGGCCTTCGTAGTTAATTCAGCAGCTTTGTATATTAAAATGGGTCGTCTAGGATGTGAAGTAGGTGTCCCAAGGATCACCACCGTATCTGTTCCAAAGGTCCCCAAGCAGCCATTTTGAAAATATTGACTTATCATTTGCAAGTTCTTCACGTGATTACATCATAATCTGCCCTGTGCAGTCCGCAGTAGTCATACGTTCCCCCAAAATATGCGAGTTTCATTTTAACCTCTTTGTTGCCAGTCAAAAGTGAAACGACACTGACCTTACTTTTTCACTAAAAATCACTAAAACTAGGTTTTTCCCATTCAAACGTCACTGCAATTGTTGTCTGCAACGAAAATACATGTGAAACATCTAACCAAGATGTCGGTTCCACAATGTGAAAATGAGAAAAAAATAATTCAGGAAAGTGTTATTTTCCCAATTCAAAGTGCCCATTGGTCCCACATTTCCCCTACCGTTTTTCAAGTGTTCGGTATGACCCGACCGGGAATCGAACCCAATAGCCTAACGGCTACCAGCTTTGGTGGTGCGTGCTCAACCAATCAGTAGGCCATTTAGCCATGATGGATTAATCTTCCTTCGTCATGGAGTAACAAAACTACGTCATGGAGTACTAAAATTTTACCTTGGCCATGCTGATGTTGCCGCACATACAGTTCTTTGTGACGCGACCGTTTATGGAACGACACTTTATTGAACAACAGTTGATCGAATGACAGTGTGTTGAGTGACAGTTTGTCGTAACGACAGTTTATTGAAACGACAAATTATCGAACCAAAATTTTTTTGAATGACACTTTCTGGAACAACAGTTTATCGAACTACAGTTTACGACAAAAGATTGTGACATTTGAAGTGTGTGCGACCTGGTTGTGTTCGCACACCTTCAGTGTGAGCTTGATCCTCGAACCTCGGGAAGAATGGATTGTGACGTCATCGATGTTAACTCCGCGTCAGACGAATCGGCCAAAGAGAGCTGTGACTTCCATGTGCATGGAAGTCATTTATAAGTGTCGCTTGCTTGGTCTTTACCTTCTCCTTGCTTTGGCCAACTTTGCTCACATTTAGCAGTCCTGCTGGCGTGACTGCTACACATTGCATGCCAAGGATTTACATAAATTTAAGAAAGTACATTGAAGGATCAGGACTGGATTGGACTGACGAATTTCAAAAGATTTGCAGATCAAGACTGGATCTGATTGAATTTTTTGGATCAGGACTATACTTGGGCTGTAAAATTTCAAAGTCCGCTCATCTCTGCCTCTGGACCATGCGGACTCCTATTTGTGCCGCAACTAAAAGGTGGTACCTGATTGGTTTGTGTTTTTCGAAAAATTTTGACTCCGGCCCAGTGAGACAAAAACCTTGAACCTTGCTGGAGTCTACTCCCACACTCCAGATCCGTGACAACCTCCACGTGAAATGTTAACTTCTGACTGGTGTATCCAAGGGCGTACGCAAAGGGGGGGGTTAGGGTTGGGGTTAACCCCCCCCTTGAGCTTGATATTTTACAAAAACTTTATTACCTTCGCAAGGAGATTAAGTGTTTTCGCATACTTTTTTCTTGTTAATTTGTCGACTTAATGCAAATACCACGGAATAAACTTGCATGTAAATTTCAAGGAGCATTGTAAATGGGCTAAAACAGTAATAATTAGGTTTTGGTGGAAATCTGGGTTATCGTCTCCATCCAGAAACCATCCCACCACATTTTACAGACCTTTCGTCCACTACGCATGTTTAAGGTCGTGTTCCGCGACAGTTCACTTTATCCGAAACCATTGTCTTTATATTGTCTGCCAAGGGCGTACGCAAGGGTGGTGGGTGAGGTTAACCCCCCCTTTAGTTTGACACGTTACAAAAAGTTTATTACCTGCGAAAAGGAGATTAATTGTTTCCGCATACTTTTTGCTTGTTAATTTGTCGATTTCATGCAAAAATTGTAGTTGTAAACGCTCTGACATAGTGAGGAGTGTTTTTTACTCCCCTGTTTGAACGCTCAGCCTGATAGTTTTGCAGTTATGAACTGCTGTGTCGTAGCGTTGAGTGTATTTTCCTCCGATATCCTAACTTGGGGCGCTGATATTTTAGTTTAT
>Ga0210059_1003536_pt1 | contig 25047 bp, 17 predicted proteins | sample Ectturendosymbi2_FD_188042 | JGI IMG/M metagenome (GOLD analysis project Ga0210059, IMG submission 188042) | Ecteinascidia turbinata endosymbiont from Florida, USA - Sample 2 (SPAdes) (version 2) | ecosystem: Host-associated > Tunicates > Ascidians > Unclassified | place: Key West, Florida... | reverse complement strand
GAGAAACAATTCCTATGCTGTCTATCCGCGCATTTGAAGTCACTGTACCTTTTCAAAATACTTATATGTGTGAGGCAGGGTTTTCCTCATGATGACCACAAAACAAAACATCGATCATCGACCTCGATTGATTCCCAAGGATGATATGAGAGTATCTCTTTCAACCACTGTTTCCAGAAAATCAAATCTTGTGCGTAGAAAACAAGCACGAAAGACCCACTACTGAGTGACTGACTGGTTTGAAATTGTTTGTCATTTTTCAGAAAAGGAAAAATTTAAACATGGCTGTGTATTCCTTCTTCCAAACGTTTCGCCCTTTGATTCAGTTGATTCAGTGATATGCCGGTTCGCATGAAATTGTTTTAGGAATTTCAACAACCTCAGCGAACCACTTCTTAAAAGTATTCATGCTTGCTCGTAAGAGCATTTCATCAAGGTTTCATCTCAGAGACTGACAAGTTTCGCACAAGCATAACCAAAATTGGTTCCAGTAAGCAGAAAAATTCATGTATCTGAGTGTAAGTTCACAACGTTTTTCCAGGGGAACCTCCCCAGACCCTTTCAAAAAAATCCATGCCTTGACATACTAAATATTGTTGGGGGTAAAATGAATTTTTTGACTGTGGTAAAGGGTAAATGAGACAAAAAAGGTTAAGAACCACTGGTCTAAACACTTGCCCAAGTCATCCACCCTGCCATTACACTCTTGCTTTTTCAACACGTTTGACTGAGTGTTGGAGATCGCACACGTTTGCAAATTGTAAGACGTCACATCGGCGACAGATGGTGTTGTTGCAGCGATTGTTACAAAAACGGAATGTGACGTCACTGGTCTGTGCAGCGTTTTCTTTTTGTGGAAACACGATACGTTATGTTAAAAGATTCGCGTCACTGCTCTCCAGAATTTGCAAAAAATCAGTCTAATCCTTCAGCAGTCATTACTTTTGCGTCACTTTGTTTTCACACCACGCGCCTTTTTCTGCTTTCTGTTCTGTTTTCAAGTGCGACATCATTTTCCTTTCATCAAACTGGGCCTATGTTTAAGGAATTCGCACTAAATCAGAGTGGGTGCTGGTTTCAAAACGAAATCTCTTCTCAGGCGACGACCTCCATTTCCTAGCTAACACCGCTATCTTCTATTCTTTACAATGTGTTTATTCAGCGACAATCTTGCTACAGGTGGCGGCCTGACTGGTGCAATTTTATCGTGTCACGCCAAACTTTCAAAAGTACAACAAAGCAAGAAAACTAAACTGTAGCAAGCATTAAGAATAGGCAAGGACGATTGCACTGTACCACTAGAATTTATTACAGCATTTCAGGAACTCGTCAACAGCACCAAAAAACGGGAACTGAAGCAGACGTCTATGCATCAGGCACACCGAATGGGAATACTGACGCACGTGGCCCAACCGCTCAAATTGTTGAGCAAGCCCGCATTCGGTCAGAATATCATGAATCTTATTATAAATTGCTTTTCGGGCTGTGCAGTACACGTTGCAGTGAAACAATAGGTGTAATTCAGTCTCTGTGTCGTCGCATACACAAACACGATGAACACGATAATTAACTGTTTTTGGAGATATTTAACGGGCTATGGGCGAAGCGAAGCATACACGTGTGGACGTCAGATGGGGCATGATTCCTAACAAGTGATGGGTACTTTTTTTTATACGTATGCGATAATGAGAATTTAGGTGATTCATGAAGATGGAGTGGCTCACTGAAGACTTGATTGTGAGTGGGAGACAGTTCCAGATGCTGGACGCCTTGCCGAGAAAGAAGTTTAGGCCAGGATTAAAAAAATGGAATTTGAACATTTTGGTTGTGACCTAAAGCATCAGGAGTGAATTCTTTCAATGATCTAGAACAGGCATGAAAAGGCAGGGCAAAATATCAAAAATTTATTTGGAGAAATAGCGAAGATATTTCTCTACGTAGATGTAAGCTTATGAGGTTTAGATCAGCTAGCACGTCGCTAGAGGATGTAGTTTCAAAACAACCTAATATTATTTTAGCGGAGGAGCATTTATTCAATTTTTTTCCGTAGTAAACTACCCTGATGATCTTCCCACTTTAACTAAAGCAAACAAAATCTCATTACGATGACTATAACCTAAAGCAGTGGTTCCCAACCAGGGTGCCGCGGCACCCTAGGGTGCCATTTACGATACTCAGGGGTGCCGCGAGCTAACGTTTTGTTCAATACATCATTAAAAATTTTAGTTTCAAAATGTCATAAAACCTTAAAGCAAAAGAGCTATGGGCTCTCCATTGGGTACCGCAAATCATATTTGCCTCTGTCGGGTGCCGCAAGCCTAAAAAGTTGGGAAACACTGACCTAAAGCAAGAAAGGCTTTGCAGATAACTTAACGCATTTCGTTTGCAGTGCTAATCTGGTTTTCCCTGTTCTGTAACAAAGTAAATATGACCGAGTCATTCTTGCAGAGTTAACTAAAAATTACAAAGCTTTCGCCTGTTCCTATCACGTCAGCATTAACCTTTCGTTTCGCACGATTCATTTTATTCGAAAGTGACAAACATTCAAAAGCTCACATGTTGGGAACGCATTAACGTGCATGTAATCAGCAGTTTAATTTTATCAGTCGCTTTATTCTTTCTCCCAATCTGACCAACGAAGCGACTGCTTTGCAGCGGCATCTTCAAACCAAAATATTTTAAACAACTACCGATCCTCTGCGTAGCAGTGCTATGCGTATCAATTCACACGCTACGAAATGTGTGTAAGTTGCTGTGATTGCAGTGTGACCATTCTGGTTTGCTCGCTATAAAAGAGTAGAAACTTTCCTTCCCTGAAATTTTCCACTGCCGAGTTTAAAGAAAGCAAACCAAAAATTAACCACCACTGTCAAACTTACTTATATTCTGTTGCTGAACGCCAAGTAATTAGGAGCTAACATAATCAAAGCGTTGACTTAGGATGGAGTTTTACTGTTACGCCGTGACGACAGCACTTGGAAAAAAGCAGTTTCAAACCGGAAGGGTAGTTCATTAAGAAAGGTGTTTTTTGGCATAGCTGCTGTCAACCGCTAAAAATATATCCTGGAAAACAGAACATAACTTGCTATTTGTAGTTGCAACATGTGCGTACCAGGTGGTGCAGTAGAAAGCCACTGAGTCAGGACCGGAAAAACTACGGAAACATTATGATGCTACAGTCGCCCATCAGCAAAAAACGCAAGTGACTGCGTGGAAACATATTCCTCTGAACACAAAATTGTCAAAAGTGCTTTGTACAAATTGCCCCAAGTAAGCCATGTTCTCTTACTTGCTTAGGGAATTTCTCAAACGCTTTTCAAAAATCATTGTGCTGCTTTATATCTTAAAGTTAAAAAATAACGCAGTGAAAATCATCTGAGTGGAGTTGACATTTTTTGCTGCGTGCAAGAATGGTAAACAGCGCAACTAGGTCTTTTGTACAGCGTTCAGTTCATTCCATTTGTAAAACTTTATTGCGTTTTCATCATGACTTGCTCAGAAAACAGGCGCGCGACAACCCGTTATGTTCTGCGGCGTAAAACTGGACATTGCTAATAAAACTCCCATATCTCAGTAACCACCAAAAAGCCTGTTGCATGCTAAAATCAACTAACGAACAAACAACCTTGGTGCTTTGTCTAAACCGGAGGCATATTTTTTCGTTAGGCTGTGAATGTGTTGCGATCGGAAATCCCGTGCGGCATATGCGCAAAGCTTCGCACCGTGGCAGCAAGCAACAATAGAGTTCACATGCCATGATCACTCTCCGCGTACGCTAGTCGTTACGTTCAATCGTTCACAAGTTCATATCGGCAGACCTTCCACGCCACGATCACTCTATTATTGCTTGTTCGGGCCACGTACATATATTTTTGTTCTTCGCGCACATCCCGTTCGTGGTGAATCACACAATCAACGCAACACCACCGGAGAGGTTGCAACAAATGAATTCTACTAACGAAAGAAAATATTTGGCATTGTTTTCTAAAGCTGTTTGCCTTGCTAAAGCAATTTCATGCCTGAGTAGTCCTCTTGTGTTAGGAGCTTTACCTACAACTGACTAGAACCGTGGTTCTCAACCACTGCACTGACTGGACCATTGGTTCTGAACCACTGCTTTGCCGCGTGCGACTCCCAAGTACCCTTTGTGCGGCCCTCAGCAGTTTTTCAATAACTAACACCATTGATATTTTTTGTTACAAACTTCGTTCTGCAATAAAGCAAAATGTCTCAATTAACTTGTGCTAAAATATATTTTGTGCGGCCTCTAAGTCGTAAGACTGGATTTGGCTCCCTTCAGCGAAAAGCACACGATTTTCGTTGCACAACTTTTTCGTTGAAAGTACAGCTGTCATTAATTTTTATTTGGAAGGAACAAATTTCAGATGATTTGCGATTATTTTTGCAAATATTTTGTGAGTGTAAATGTTGATTTGGAGTAATGGACAATTTATTTGAACGCAGGCTGTTGTCTCACCACATGCTGCAAATGGTCATGATTTTTATGAGATAGGCAAAGATAAGTATAATCAGCGTATAGTGCAGTACAAAATGCAGAGGATCAAGGTAAATCATTAATATACATGATGAATAATAGCGGTCCCAGAACAGACCCCTGGAGCACGCCATTTGAAATATCAACTAAACCAGATTGCACATTTTATGCCTTTACAAACTGATGGGATTGGACAAATAGCAGGTTACAACGTTAACAACAAATAGAAAAGAAAAGCGTGAAACCTTTAGGAACGGTAACTGGCTTGAAAAACTTCAGTTCATGAACGGCCTCTTGTTCTCGTAATTGTCAATAGTCATAAACCTTCCCACTGAGATGCAGTACTATTGAGCTTGCCCACGAATAGCCAGATAGATTGCCAAACGCTGTGACGCAAGCCTTGCCTGCTCGATAACGGAAACCCATTCTGATTTTCGTAAACAAAAGCGTTGTCCTTATAGCAAAAGTTTTTGTTTGCTTCGTTGCGCTCAAACTTTTCCAGTGTTCGAGACAGGACATGTGGGCAAGATTGATTTGCTGCCATATGCAGTTTGCAGGAAGTAATTGGTGCTATTTCTCTGCGTCAGCCCAGACATTTCAGCCGTCGTTGCTAAGCAACGGCATGTGATAGCACACGAGAGTAGATTTGCGCAATTTTGAGTTAATCGTGCTGTTCGGTTCATTTCGAAATCCTGAAGTCCATTTTACTGCATGTTGAGGCGCCAGAGGGGTGCATAGACTATTGTCGCCTCCAATAGCGTAGTCGCACTGATCTTATAAGTTTTGACCTGATTTAGGCAACTGAAATGAAAACAACTACGGAATTTCCCCTTTTCGAATCAAATGATGTGAGTCATATGGAAAAACTATTGTGCTTGAGAAACGTGAATGACAACATTTTAGCTACAGACAACCACAGCGTTCATAGCTGCTTACAAAAAAGCGATCGCAAGCTCAGCAACAAAAAGTTTGCACTCGTGAAAGCTAAGGCTTGCGCTTAACAAAAATCGATGTGCAATGTGCAGTGTGCACACCAACGCTGAATAGAAAACACGCGTTTCACTGTGCGATGTCAGTCGTGAGCAGCGTTGTCCATGCGATTGCAGATATTGACTGGTGTTTCTTAAGCAACACAATCAGTTATTGCGCTATGCGTTTTGCCCAAATCGAATGTGTTTGGTGCACAATGCTAGTTTTCAACCGCTTCGCTTCGTTTTCCTCGCGCAGTAGCTTCAACCAGCCGATAGCAAAACCGTGATCGATGAGTAACGACCTCTTCACGAATATGAAACGCAATAACATTTGCAATTTTCAGGAAAATAGTTGTACAAAGCGTTGGTGGTTACAGAGATGTGGAGTTTTTGTTGGCATACCCGGTTTTACTTTGCTAAACTGAACGGGTTGTCGTGCTCCAGATTGCTGCACAAGTCATAATAAAAATATAGGAAAGGTGTGTAGCTCAGCGGCGTACGGGAGCCTTAGCCGCGCTGTTTATCATTTTTGCACGCCATAAATATCAACCACACGCTGGAATGACGTTCATTACCTTGCTCCAATTTCACGATAAGAAATCAGCGCAATGATCTTTAGTAAAGGCGTAAAAGGTAATTTTAGGAATATCTGCCACGATGAGAAAAAATTTCTTTTACAAAATTACATTCGCAAAAGCGACATGTTTGCAGTGAAATCCTAAAAACTGCCTCACAGCAAAAGAAATGAAAGCTGAACTGCATATAACCAAAGCAAACACTACGCGTAAGCAAACATGGCGTGCAAAGTCAGTGACAAAATGTTGTCTGCTTGTGGAACTTTACACATAGCAGTTTGGTAATTTTGTACTGAGCATAACATGCTTCCTCAATCGCTGCAACAGTCGGTAGTGCTGCGTTTTTTTGCTGATGGCGTCATCATCATTTTTTGTTTCCGTAATTTTGCCCGTCGTGACACACTGTTTTCCTGCAGCACCACGTGGTAGACAGATGTTTGCAAGATAAGTTTCGTTTCCCGAGGAAGTTTTGAATAATTGATAGCAGCAGTGCCAAAAAAACATATTAGCAGTATATTTATCTTGCTAAAATCCGTACAAAATGAGACCACTGCAGTCAAGATGGCACATCTAATAATTATTATCGTAAGATAGCTGAAACGGCTGGATTTTTCATAAGTTTGGGCAGGCTGAGATACATTTAAAAGTCATTCACTGCTCACTCAATAAAATGCGTTTGCCTACGATTCAGTACTTGGATGAAATTTAGTGCTTTTATTTCTGTGGCTGTGCAAAAGAACATTTCTGAAAAAAATTATTTTATTAGTAGTTCTAAACCCTAAAAAATTATTGACGAATGGCAAAAGAAAACAGATTTTTCACTTACTGTAGATATCGTTATCCTAAACCGGCTAGGTTAAGTACAAAATTTGGTTATCCACTTCCGGTTAGAATATCAGTATCTTGTCGGTATCCAGTCCTGTAACCGGATTCCGATCAACACTGGTATGGAGAGGATTTCCCCCCAGACATTTTTAAAAAAGTAGAATTGATTTGGTGCTTTCTTACGCATTTGTGATTGGGAATTTTCTGTATGAATGCTAACACAGTGAATGCATTAAATTAGAACAGTTAGTGTGCACAAATCTCGAAATTGGCGTTTGTGTGAAATTTACTGTCTGATCCAACGGGTCGGGTGCACTCAGCCAAAGACAAATTGTATTGATCAAAGCATTTGCTGGGTCTGAGCTACGCCCAGTTCATCGAGAATAATTTGTTTTCTTGCAGTAGTGGCTGTTGCAAATGCATTCGTCATCGACATGACATGTAGCTTCTAAAATGAAAGATGCAAGGTTTAAAATCCGAAGGTCCCTTATTGATCGTTAATATCAACTCCCTGTTTACCTTGAAAAACTCTCAACCCAGTTGGATTCAGCCAGAGCCGTATGCACTGTGGGAGAATTATTTGCGAATCACTTACTGCTTGCTGATGATATACGTGTTTGGTCCCTGCATCAATGTTCTTCAACTCCTGAATATTTGTTGTGACTATATGTTGCTAAAAACGAAATTATTTTTAATTGTAACTGGACAGTCGCTATGCTTTTTTATGGTAAAAACCATGAACAACCTGTGACGCCTGATATAGCTCTGAATGGTGTGCGTGTTACGTTTCCTGAACAAGTCAAATATCTTGGTGTAGGAAAGGTAGCATTCAGGGACAAGTGAAATAATCTTTACTGTGCAGCAATCAGATAGTATCTTCACTCAGTGCTCAACTGCAGTGAAAGAAACCTTGTTCGTTCTTGTTGCATGTAAATGTATGCTTGGCAAATGTGCAAAAGGTACACTTTTGTTGAACGATGCGCATTTTTATCTAACGTTTTCATCCGCTCGCTTGAAGTGTCTTTTTGCAGGTCTCCATTTTTTCCACGATGAAACACTTTATTACGATTACCGAATGCAATTGCTGGAGCGTTGTTTCAGAGCTTGTTACTTTTCAGCGTTGCCTGCGTGTTCCCAGGAACAGATTCAGAAATTTCTAACGGGGTAAATGATCAAAATATACTGTACTTTCATTTCTCTAAAAACTTACGCTGGTTAATTATATCAGTTTACACAGCATCAAAAGTAAAATCTGCCCAACAAACAGAATAGATGTTAGCAATCTTATTATTAACTTGCACTGCCTGGAAGTTGGAAAATGTGTTGTTTTCTGTGTCTGCCTGCTTGCGCAAAGATCAAATTAGGATATTAACGAACATAGCCACAGAAATTTAAAAATTGAACGTGCGTAACGCCTTGAAGAAGGTCTGCAGGTGCAAAAAAACATTTCATTGATTTTCACGCGAAAGAAAAAGATTCATTGGCCCACATTTTATAATTCACCGAAATGCATCGCCACGCAGTCGTAGAGATGCGTGCAACGATTTCAACAACATGCGCCGCTTCCACGTACCGCAAAATGCACCTTATGTTTAAAGACACGTCTGGCGACTAACTAATTTCCTAATCAAAACTTCCTTTGCTGTGGTTGCAGTACGCATTTCGTTGTGGCTTTTTTCTTGCTGAGTCATCTCCAGATTTATGGTTTTCAGCGGCCCTACTTGAGGGGTGGCCAAGAAATCGAAAGCCACAATGGACTGTGACCGATGAGCAGGTGGATGCAAGGTTGTGGCCAATGTTAAGTATGTTTTTCGGATGGCAACAATAAAAAATACAATCACCAAGTACGATGTAATCACAGTTCATTATTACTGTACTATTGTAAAGCGAAAAATAGTTGCCAGAAGTTTCTGAACCATAGCTTTAACACCAACAAGCTTGGGGCATCACAACCACAAGGGCTTCACAAAATCGAGAATGTTGTGAAAAATGAATGGAAAGTTTCAATGAAATTGGTATAACTAGTAACAATTTATCATAGGTTTCTTTTTACTGATCATTGTGCACTCTAGAGTTGTTTCAGGGGTACCACAAAGGCCACCGTTGATACAATGGACTCTGACCTCTCTCAGGCATTAAGATCATTAGTTCTGTTTAGTTCTGTCACTTGTTTCCTGAAAACTTGTAACTGCATGCCTGGCGATGAAAAGTTGTGTAACAGGCACTAGGCAGTGGTTCGTAGCTAGGATTGCTAACTTTGTGGGGTGGTTCGAATTCTTTGAAGGGGGGTTGGAATTTTTATTTAGTGAGATATTCTACAGTACAGTGCTCAGGTTTTATTAGAACAGCAGTGTCTCTCTTCTAACATCATAGCGTTCGCCTGATCTTGATATTTTGCGGTTAATTGTTGTATACGTTACTTTTTGTCTGAACTAATAGAGCTTTAGATTTTATTAAAAGCTTCGCTGCCCTTTAATGTTCGTTGTCAAGACTGGTATCTGTTTTTCAGTTTGGATCTACTGAAACGTAATTAGAACTCTTGGTATTTAAAGAAACAATTGCTTGCTGTTTGGAAGGATAATTTTTTTCTGCAATAGGAGAAACACGACTCCAAATGACCGCCACCAAAATTTGTACATTTTCTTTCAGCAATAGAATAAAAATTAACTTGACAAGCAACGCATAAACACTTTCTGCTCAAAATTTCAAGCTTTTCTTCGGTGTGGGATAATCTCGAAATTGGGTTAGCAACCTATACAAGCTGAAAGTACTATATTGATCATTTTAGATCAAGGTTTCCCAAACTTGGGTCCGTAAAGTCTACATAGAGGATATGTGAAGTTATGACAAAAAATAAAAAAGTCGAACGTAAGCACTTCATAGTTTGTAGTACACGGTTACAAGTATTTACAGCAGTGATTCGTAATTGAATGGTTTCGCCAACTTTTGCAATCGCAAAAGTTCGTTCTTGCGATATATTTCATTCTATTTTAGAAGACTCTTTTGTTGTTGCAAAACCTGATTTGTCAGAACGAGAAGAAGAATAATTAGCCAAATTGTCGACTGATCGAAGTTAACTATTGGTTTAAATCAGGGGTGACGAACCTGTTTGCTGTCGCGGGCCACATTGTCAGTTACCGCTGAGTAATTGGACCGCACAACTTTTTAGTCATACTATGAAACCTGATAGTTCAAGACTGCTGGTCTCGCCTGAATGCTTCGCGGGCCGCACGAAATTCTTTTGCGGGCCGCATGCAGCCCGCAGGCCGCATGTTTGTCACCTCTGGTTTCAATCAAGCAACTCTTTGATCCTGGTGAAATGCTGAGGACGAATACAAATTTCCTTTACAAAAGTCAACTAAAATTTTATTGTCTTTTACCAACAATTATATGCGTAAGACAGCACATTCAGCACTTACAAATATCAAGACAAAATACAGATCCCGTTACCGTAGACATCGATGTACGAGTTTGCCTGTCAGAAATAGAGATGACAATAAATTGTGCAGTAGAAGCAATCCCAACCGTCCCATTGATGTTTTCAGTTTTGTGCAATAAAATGTTGTTCAATGTCATTTATTTTTCGTGTTGTATTATCTTTGCACGCTATTTTGGGTAAAAATTGATAAGGGTTCGAGAGAAAACAGATTCACAAATGGCGCTCCGTGGCGCAAAAATTTAGAAAAACCTTTTTAGATCCTAGCGCGTCTTCAGCAAGTTCTTTTGCAAAAGATTGGCGCATTTCAAAATGTTGAGCAACTTTCATGGCAGTGCATCATGCTTGTCACCCTTGTTGTGTAGTGACAAGAATTTGCATATGCGATGTTGGTTTACGTAACCGTTTGGAGTTTGAAATGTAGGATTACATGAGGAGAGAAGTAACAGGATTAAAAATTAAGGATTAATTGGACACTGCGGTAGGTGCTGGTGCAATGTGAATGTTTGATGATGCGGTGTGTATCGGTGAAAGGTTTCTACACAGTTCAAATAACTAGACATTTAGATAAACTTCTAGTGATTAGAGGCGGTCACAGACAGAGTGAGCTGGAGTCAGAATGAGTCGGAGGTTTTTGGTGGAGTCGGATTCCTAACCACACTGTGAGTCGGAGTCGGATTTTTTGTCCGACTCCGACTCCGGATGTCCAGTTGGACCATTTTTGCATCAAACTCCTCAATTGGGATTCCTGTTGAAATGGTACAATTTCTTTTAAAACTTTTGTTGAAACAGAGATTTCTTGCTGTGCACCACGATTTCCATTGATTTTAACAGACAAATTTCATTTATTTTGTGTTAAAGAGTCGGAGTCGGAAATGTTGGAAAGGTGGGAGTCGGAGAATTTGGAAAGTCGGATATGGAAATTCTGGAAAGGTCAGAGTCGCAGTTGTAGTCGCAGTCGCATATTTTACCTCCGACTCCGCAACCCTGGTCACAGGTGGAAATTTTGAGAAGAGTAAGAAGTTGATAGCAATATTGAGGGGTGAAAAGGTATGATTTAGGTTTGCTATATCAAGGGCTCCCAACCTGGGGTATATGTCGCGTAAGGGGATGTTTGCCTATCTGAAGGGGTATATTTAAAAAAGAGAAAGTATATTTATGTAGTTTTATTTCCAAATGTGTATACATATGTCGGTGAATATTATTTTTTTTAAATCATAGTATGTTTACTGTTAAATATATTTACACGGAGACATAAAAACGGAGTCTACTTATATAGTTGTAAAACTACAAAATTCTGTTAACAATTCACCAGATTTTTGTTATTTTTCTTAGCTTTTTTGTCACAAGACATTTTAAGGGTACATACTCATTTGTCGAAATGATGAAGAGATGCAAGGCCAGAGAAAGGTTGGGAACCCCTTTGCTAGATGTGTGACAGGATGTATAGGTTCTGGGCTATAGGTGTCTATGTGAATGTTGGACCACTATGGAGTGGTCGATCGAAGATTTTTGTTGGGCAAAGCGAGTAAACGTGGTGCGGGTTTCAGTTTAGAATGTAGCAAAAGTTGTTTTATTGGAAAAAGCGATAGAGATATTGTCGAAAAATGTTCCGACTTGCGAATTTCGAGAAAGATTTATGTACCAAGGTTTTCATCATTATTTTATAAACTTCACAATTCAAACTTATAGAAGCATATCCAAGAAAAGCATATGTTCGTTGACACTAACACAACAATCACAAACTGAGCTATTTCAAAGAGTCGACATAATGACTTTGAAGCCCTGCCATGTCAAAGAAAATATCGTGAGCAAACCTCCTGTATGATTGTACGCGGTTACAACCGCTCGGCTATTAAAAATCTACAGTGATCAGTTATGCGAATTTTTCAAGAAAAGACTCTCACTTTGTACAGTAGCAGTTGAAGCAGACATTCTGAAAATAATTAATTTTAATGATGTAATCAGTTATTTTGCGAAAATAAAATGTAGAAAAATGATTTTAGGGTCGTGGATATTGTAACTTTGATATATTTCTGAAATATTTTCATGCGTGTTGTATTTTACGTTGCTTTACCTGCACAGTATATCTGGTCAGACAGATCAACAACTAAAATGGGCTGGATCACAGTAGAAAGGAAGAGGACACCAACGTTGGTTAACGTTTATGGCACCAATGAGCCTTCATCCGCCACTGAAAGCCTTCAGCGGTTCTTTTACATAACAAAATTACTCTTGCGCGTCAGTAACGAAGATACGTCAACGACCACCTTCAAATCACTTTCAATATTTTTGTGAATATACATCAGCCCTGGTCCAGTTATTAAACTGTCGTCTATCAAGGTAGATCTTATTCGAGGTTTCAAAAATTTTATTGCGCTAAACAAGCATTCAGCAGAAGAAAGCGACATAAAAAGAATAGTGCAAGAAAAAAGTGTATGAGTTGCATTCCGTGAGTAAAACGCTCAGTAACGTATTTCAAGCCGCTCAAAACATTGTACTTGACTTTCATCTAACTGTACAAATTCCTTCGTAAGTCTTACCTGACTGATTGCAGCGAGCGATTGCAAACTAACAAATGACAAGATATCCCACTCTCGTGGATACGTCAACGGAAGTGGTTAAGTCCAATGACTGATTTACTTGTCGCTTATCTTATTACCAAGCAGACGAGTGGGACTTGGGAGTCTTTCAATTCGCAACCTGTTCGACTTGATGCTGCGACTACGCGCAATGCAAGATGCGGACTGAGTTACATGTGTCACTTTGCGCAGGTGTGGGAAAAGCAGCTGTTACTCTCACGACTGATCACGCCTGCGTATACCTTGTCAAATGCATTTGCTACTCTAAACCATTGGCTTTATCACAGCTGGAGTGCAAGAAAAGCCGATCGCAATGCTCGTATGCCTGTGTATCGCTTATAGAAGAACACGTTAAATTTCCTGCATTTTGTAACGGGCGTGGGTTAGTTAGAATGCGGTTGAGGTCTTGTTTGAGCTGCTGTTAAAACACTGTAAACATTTTCTCTTGCACATTATTAGAAAAAGCTAAAAATATTCTTAATGCTTCAGGCCAATATGCATTCAACCGTCCACCACGGCTCAGCATTTGGCATTCGCGCGTAAGTTTGACCAACCTCTGTATAGCCACGTGCCTGATCCACGCATGTTGAAAATACAAAATGAAAAGCAAACAATTGCAAAAGTTGGCAAAACGGAGGAAAGCGTGTGGTTAAAATCACTTGTGTGAGAACCCTGCCAGGGTGCAAACAGTCGATGTGCATTATTGTGCAGTAGTTCACTGACCGTTGTCATGAAAAGGTGACACGTAAGCACCAAAATGTAAACAAAGAGGTGCTGGATTCGCAGAATTCTGTGACTGTAGAACCGTAAGCAGAAAGAAAAGAGGTTGTATTTGCTGCCCCTGGCATAGTAGCAAAATGGTCTACGTTTCCGTGGTTGCAGTGAGCAGACTAGTCCTAATTTGGCAAATTAAATCCAGTAAGTAGCTACATAACCGTATTGATTAGTTTTGCTGAGAGTTGCCATCCGCATTTGAAGTCATAGTAATGTTTTGATATTTTTGTATTCAGAGTTTAATCATTAGATTTTGAGCAGCTATATCAGCTTGTTAAAAACAGAGAAATGGAATGCTTGGCCACATACATTAGCAGAAAGAAACGTAAAGGATTTAAGTGCAATACTGTGTTAGGATGTTCGTATGCTCTGTCGGCAGCATTGTGCGGTGCTGCCGCATCGCTTTGCATAAAACTGGTGCAAACAGCTGACGCAGGAGAGATTTTGATGATGCGGTGGTTTGTGCAGTACATTGTGTTACTGCCGTTGGTGACGCACCGGCGTCAGGTTACGGTTGGACGCAATCGGTCACTGAATGCAGCTTTGGCCATAAGAGTTGTGGCAGGGACGGCTGCTTCAACACTTCTGTATCTAAATTTCACACTGCTTCCGGTTGGTGACGCCACGGCCATCATGCTAACGTATATTGTGATGGTTGGCTTGCTTTCACTTACCGTTTTAAAAGGTAAGGGCATTTTGTCAAAAGCGAAGCTTGCTCAAATAATCTCTGCCGTGCCCTTAAAACGTATAGTTGCTGCACTGATGTGCGTTTTTCAGCTTGTCTTTGCAAAAGGGTGTTGTGATTTATTTGGCCCCGGTATTTGCACCGTGACGAGGCGCAGTAGCAAGTGCAGCGTGTGGAGGTGTAATTGGCCACTTCAATTTACGCATAGTGATAATTTCACTTTTAAGTCACAGAAGTTTCAATAAGTAAAAACAGATGGTGATAACTGCTTTTTAAAAGGCTAAGATTTTTGTCATGTCCCAATACAGATACTTATTTAAAACAAAACCAACACGTCTGAAACTTATGAAATTGTTCTTTGTACATTTTTGTTGAAAGGTAAGTAGCCCAAAAATGTACAACAAATATTTCATTTCCTTGTGCAAAGTTAGCGAGTGATGTGATAAACGTTTAAATGTGCATTTTCAGATGTGACCAATAATAAAAGCGTATAAGTCAACCATTACCAAACCACATTCGTTTCTACAATTCTGTTAAGTTGCGGAGATACTCCAAACCCAAAAGCACCCAGTCAAAACTGTCCAGGATAGAATGCCTACATACAAATGTAATATTACTGGCAAACTCTGTCAAAACGACAATGAGTTCAGGGAAAATTCTTTTGCGTAGAATAAATCCAAAAAAATTGTTTGGTCAAGTCTTGCTGTAAAATTGCAAGGTCGGAGTTGAAAGATTGACCAAAGGATTTGGAACAGCAAAAGGAACAGATGCGGAGTGCTGCCTAAACAAAATTGGAATTGTTGCTGAAAAGAACCTGTTTGTGGTTCCAATATCTTTTTTCCCGTCGTATCTCATCAGTCTCACCGTGGCAATACTTCTGCAATGCATACTGCTGTTCCAATGATGGTTGCGCAACAAAATTTTACATCAGGTTGAAATACTGTAGACAAACCGCCTTATAAACAAGTAGCAGCGATTGCATTTAAACGAGCTCATACTTTCCCATGGATTATATTTGAATAAGAGCTGATGATGCCTACTTTGTAGGCGAAATATATACTCTATAAGATCTTAGTTTCTGATTCTGTGCTGAGAAAGGATTTCATTCAATAGACAGTGTACTTCCCATGAACTGAGGCACGGTAACGCCGTGGTGTCCCATCAGTGTAAAAGTGCAATCACTGCACTTTGAGAGACCCTACAGGCAAAGATTGTAGTTTACCAGCTCTCTACTTTGTTTGGAAAATAAGTTTTGTATGGTTCAGAATTTTTTTTATATCTTCCATAACAATAAAGAAGGTATTTTATTTGATGCCTTCTAATCAGTCCGACAAGCATTCTGTCGGCGTTGGAAGGAAAACTTGCCGTCGTTCTTCATGAGTGCGCGAACTCCGCCTGTCAGATAAATGCCTAATTTTGTAGTCGAAAGTCGACATTTTAATCTGAAGGGAATACAGTAGAGTTTGAAACGGTCTTTGTTTAAGGGTCTTCAAAAAGTCTTGAAAATATATCTGCATGCACGTTGTTGCTTCATTTGTGAAAGAACATAAAGTTTTGTTTTGTATTAACACATCATAGGCAATACGGCTAAAGCGACCAACCTCGTAATCGACTGCAACGTGATCGGACGGGATGACGCAGTCTAACGGACTGACCACAGACGTGCTGACTATGATGAGCCAGGCGTGACAAAAATGTTTTCTAGCAATGCAAGAAGTTTTGTTTCAACAACAGAAAAAACATCTTTGAAGCGCAAAATAAATTCCTCACAACAAAAATTATTTCTGTTTTCAACAAAAAAAATTTTGTTATCAACGGAAAAACAATTTTTATAACCACAAAACCGTTTTTATTTGGTGACGCTGATGAGCCACCGCATACTTGTATATCCCATTGGAAACACCAGAATATAAAGCAAAGCAGGGAACTTTCTACCTGCTTATTCACAGACAGGCATCAAGGGCGGCTTTGCCTTCTCGTTGTTTTCTTGCCACGAACAGTTCCAATCATAACTACAGCAATCTGATCTAGAAATTCTTTTCTGAAGTACTCACAACCACACCCTCACCAAACACATGGCAGTTTTTTTCATCTAGCCATTATATAACCACTAATACTAAATTCTAATCACGAACTCCTTTATTTTCATCAGCAACTTTATTTCGCATTTATATCTTTAACCAAACAAACTGTATGACCTGGAAAATGCTATTGAACTTGACTTACCAAGCACAGTTAATATCTTGCTGCGAATCTCTTTCACAACGGACAATCACAAAGAATTCGTTTGTTTTTTGTGAAAGCTGTCGTTCCCCATTGCTTTTAGTCCGTGAAGGATGTTTCAGTGTTCAATAAAGCGGGTTGAGAGATTTTTTTGGCCAAAATTTGCCGCAGTTATTTACTCTGCATTCATAGTATGTGTTATTCGTCCGTTCCAGAACCGTATGGATGGATTGATGGATTTCTGACGATTTTGGTTCTTACCGGTCTTGTCTTCATAGCGCAACCTTCCTTTATCTTCCCGCAAAGCCTGGAAGAAACCAAAACAGACCACCGGCCACTCGGAATAGCTCTAGGAACTTTATCAGCTTTTCTCAAAGCGGTGGTTGTAGTATGTATACGAAAAATGGGAGCAGACGTACATTTCAGTCTATCGTTGTTTTATTTCAGTGTGTTTGGTTTCGTCGTCTCCGCCGTTTACGCACTAGCTGAAAACAATGAAGGGCTTCCGTGCTCACGTGACCTAATGATAATGATGTTAGTTTCTGTGTTCGCCTTGCTCTCGATTATCTTTGAAACAATGGCCCTGCAAGTGCAAGAAGCAAGCCTGATGACCATTGTCATGACCACACAAGTTGTTTTTGCATTTTTATTAGAATTCCTGTTCTTGGGAGAACATCCATCAGTCTACAGCATTGTTGGGGCGAGTGTAATATCGTTCAGTTGCCTTTGTTTGTTGGTTCTTAATTTTCGCAGAAAACGAGCTAGGAAAGTTTTTGTACGTGAATTGGAAGAAGCACAGGTATTACGTGAGAACAACAATACTAAATAGCTGTTCTCACTGACTGTTGTTTTGTATTAGGGAACTATTGCAAGGAAAGCAAATGGTTTAATTCAGTAAGCAAAAAGTAGATGTTAGGCTTACACTGAAAAAATCAAGCATTGGTTGCAGTAACCCATGGGTGTCCAACTCGATTGGGGATGTGTGTCAAAACCTTTTGCACCTACAGACCTTTTCCGATCCACACTATTTATCCATATAATCATTGCTGTTGTTGCAAATGTTGCAAACGAACTTCCTTGTCGTCAAGCAAAATGTAGTCAAATGAAACAGCAGCACTGCAGGCTACCCAGTTACTTTGTTACTAATTTCTGACAGCAGTTGGCCGTGTGTGAATGAACTTGCTGCTGCAAAGTGGTTCGACGTAAACACGAATTACTGCGGTTTTCGCCAAATGTAAAGTCAGCTTTTACCTAAATACTCATGCGCGGTTTTCGAACCTATATGGTGTGTTTTGCACTGCAGAGTATTGTCGCCATTCCCTCAGCTAACCACGTGAAGTAAGTCACTGCAGATATGTTTTTCTAAGTAAAACTCACGAGAAACTGTTCTAGCTGATTTTAACTAACATATAAAGCTTCAACAAACAATCTCTGTTTGTGGGAACAACCAAATGTAGCATCCAATACTGACAATATTGCTTTTCATCGAAGTTCTGCAGTGTCTGGCGTTCTTTCGTTGTTGCGAGCTTTTTGTCAGTGGAAGATTGAACATAAAGTTAGTACTATTCTTTCATTTACATTCTTTTCTTTTAACCATAGGCGTAGCCAGGGGCAAGGGGGCCATGCACCCCAAATTTCCAGCACATCTTGTCATTTTGTGCTCTGACAGGCAGTGTCCCTAACAAAATACTGTTGCTCGCGTAAAGTCAAAGCAATTGGCCCCCCAAAACATTTTGGGTTGACCACGCTACGGCTTATTACCACTGTCATACAGACGGCCTGCAGCTCTCTCGCGCCCAGAAATGCTCCTCAGTTTCAAGTCTTTTACACAGCACTTTCTTACTTGATGTTCAGTCTTCAACTGATAAAAAAAACTCGCAACAACGCAAGACCGCCAGACATTGCAGAATTCCGATGAAAAGCAGTATTGTCATTCTTTTAGATTGCGTAGCAAACAACATTATCGTGTTGTTTAAGTACTGATAAGAGACAAGGACACGTTTGCATTTTCGCTCGTTTCAAAGTAAATTGGTGAAGTTATGCCTCTGCGCAGTTCCTCAAATTTTAAGTTAATGACGAGTCGTCATAGGAAGGAGTTGCGCGGGACCCCAAAAGCGCGAGGCCCCAACCCATGGCTTATTTGACCTATGTCGAAATCCGTCACTAGTTACGTATCTGGAGGTTCGTTACGAAAGGTGTCATTATTGTACGTTTTACTTCTTTCTTGTTCAATGTCCTCCGTTTGTGCTATTGCATTGTATTTTCTCTACGCTTTTGGTTGTCAATGAAAAAATGTGGGTAGAAGAAAAACCATGTGAAGTGTTTGCATAATAGCGCTGCATTTGTTGAAGAAGCTTGTAACCAACTTGCCTTATTACACAGCGTTGTCAGGGCAGGCCCGTAGCCAGGTTTTATCTTTTGGAGGGGCAAGATACATTTCCAGGGAGCAAGAATTTTGTTATATGTTCAAAAGAATTTCTTTTGGGCACAACAAAATTCTTTTGGGAACAAAAGTAATTTGAGGGGCAGTGCCCCTAAATGCCTCCCCATGGCTACGGGCCTGTGTCAGGGTTCAAATTAGGTTGGAGATGCAGTCCAAATTAGGTTGGAGTTTGCTTGACGTGGTTCAATCGTTAACAGCTGTGTTTTGCTTGATCTGAACATGGCTACTGTAATGATAAGAACCAGTGGTGGTATTAGGGCTGGGGAGCCAAGGCAAGACTGGAAAGGGAGATTTTGATGACGTCACCATGCTCGTCTAACCATGACAAAACCTTTTGATCATGCCTAGGAAGGGGATATGGTGGCCACCAAATAATACGTTCCTGGCACTATAGCATGATTGGCATAATAGAAATGCAAAAGGTATCCTTGATGCACAACTTTAAAAACACTGAAAGGTGACAAGACAAAGCTAGCAACACAAGAAGGTTTAACTATAGAAAGTGGGCATCGCCACCCACTTTCCTAGTTTTGCACCCCATTTCTCTGCATTCACCATCAATAAACTAGAAAGTTTGTAACAAAATTTACACCACCAAAAATGCTTGGTTTCCTGAATTTATTCACAGGCATATTATTAAGGGACTCTATGAAACCACAAGCAAAAACTAAGCAGATTCAAAACACTAAATTAAGTATTCAGGTAAATTTTTACAACAACTGCATATTTGGCAACTTTGGCAATTTTACCGCATTTCAACACTGGCGATTTCTACTACGATGTTATTCACTTTTCTATGCCGCACTAGGGGTTATGGTTAGAGGATGAGAGCAGGGCTAGTTTTGGTATTAAAGTTTCGAATAGCGTTTAGGCCTAGTGTTAGTTTTCCCGGTAAATTTGGCGGGAAATTTTTGGCGAGCCTGTTTAGGGTTTGTAAAACTTTACCAGTGTTCATTAACTAATGCAGTAGTAAACAGGCTACAATGCAATTTGCAATAGATTTAATCAAAAAGGTGAATTGAATTTGAAAGAGATTAATGGAGCAAAGACAAGCCTTCGTTTGAAAATAGCAAAACTCTTCATATGAACTTCATATGTTCTTAAAGAAAGGGCCCCTTTTTCACAGTGGTCCTCACTATATTATGAGAAGCTTAATTCTCTATCAGTGAAAAAAGTTATCATTTAATTATCATTTGTTATGAAGTTTTGCTCTTACGTGATAGGGTCGCTTCAGAACTTTTGGAAACAAATTTTAACCCATAGTTTTATAAGGCATTGAAGTTGGTTTGAAGCTTTCCCTTATTTACACATTAGAGATGCTGCTGGGGACCCTATGAAAACAAGTTACCTAGATATTACGGTGAGCTTAGGAAACCCTTTGGATACAGAGTACTTATACATTACAGTTGTTGTTGGGGGCCCCTTCAAAATCACAGAACTTGCATATACAGTTGCTATCGGAGATGCTTTAAAAACAGAGTACTTACGCATTACAGTGGCTGTTGGCGGCCCACTTTGAAAGCAGAGTACTTGCACATTACATTTGTTGTTGGGGGGGCTTTGAAAGTAGAGTGTTTACTTATGATCTGCTTCTGAATACAGTATGTGTGTGGACAATACGTTTCTCGCCAAAACTGAGGAAAATTTATGCGTGAAACACCTCGAGGAGAGGCCCCTGAGAAGGGAGGTCCGAGGCAAGTACCTCACTCGCCTTCCCTTAACTACTACTGCTAAGAACCTTCGAACCGTTGGAGGTCATCGGCTTCTGGCTCAATTTTTTAAAGTGCAACAAAAGGCTCTAAAATGCAAGAATTATGGAACTTTCACGGTGCGTGCCCTTGTTAAGGTTGATACAATTTAACCTAGATTTTTAATCATAGTCGCACGTAAGACCCATTTATTTAGGAAGTACAGTCATTTTTCCTAAATATTCGATTTGTCAATTACCACAACGATTTCGCCTAACATTCCGTGGTGAAAATCTCCACATTAGCATCATATGCTTTCGCTACTCAACTATGGAATATTTTAGAAGAAATCGTTGATCGTAGATTCTGAATACTTTTCTGGTCTTGCTTTTTGTTTTGAGGACTCTGGTCAAAAAGTACGTGCACAAAGTACGTGCCTTGTTTCCCATCACCAGTTACTGGAAACAAACTGTTGCGATACCTTGAGATTAAGATTGTTGCCAAATAAGCATGTACGTCTATATTTTGTGATACAGAATCGTCTATTCCTTTTTCCCCCATTAGAAAATGCCAGTAAATGTATTAAGTGACCAAGCTACTTCGGGCTTGACTGTCGCATGATCATCCATATGGAAATATACTGTATCTGCAGTGAACTGTTGTGTTAAATTAATCGGCAATGGAAAACTCTAGCAAATTCAAGTTGTGGGTTCCACCCATTTTTGTACGTTTTTCCAAAGCCTTTTTATTTTTCCTGTTTTTTAAGAAAATTAAAGCAATAACTCACCTCTCCTCACAGCGGGAATATGCTTCTTCATCCGCTTCATGTGAGTGGCTTACCTCAACCAACGCCTTTGGATTTACAAGCGCCACCATAAAATTAAATCGATTTTAAAACCCATGCAAACAATTACCAAGATGCTACGAAATGGGAAACATCGTATCCACCAGGTTTTTTTTTAAAGTTTGACCTTGGAGACCATCAAGACATTTTGTGAGACCGCAACTACTTAATCTGAATACCGCAATGGCCATACAGCGCGATTTCAGTGAATTTGTGCTGTGGTCATACAATGAGTTTCTACTGTCGCATGAGAGACCGTTGGAAAAATATGAAAAACCGTTTCTGTCCCTCAGAACGCCTTAAATCTACCCTGTAGATCGCCAAGGCGCTGTATACTGCGTACCGGGTTGGAACCGCAGTACGAAGTACTTTGGCACAACAAAAAAGCACCGTAACTCGCTCAAAAGAACTACAGCCGCTATGTCGAAAACTGTTATCCTGACAAAAGTTGTCAGGATAACAATTTTAAATTTGCAAAACATGCTGTCGAGTTATGATATGACACCCAATGAACTGGTCAAAAACTCAGATGGTTGCATTTGTAAATGAATTTAGAAAACGATGGTTTGCCCTATCGTTTTTTATCAATTAGACAATTGCTTTTATTAATGAAAAATGGTCAGATCCTTTCCTACAAGTGTATAAATCAGCATTTGGTGAAACTTTACTTACAGTGAGTTGAACATTTTTACTTTGTATTTAGTTTGGCATAACTGTAGTGGTTGCTCGCTGAAAGGGTCACGCCAAACCGCTAGGCCAAAGGAGAACTCCAATGACTTTTGCGCCGTTGGGGATGTTATAATTTCTATAGCTCTTATTCTTTGCGCGATTTCAGTCATGTAGCTACCACTTGCGTGGAAATTCAGCCACTACCTAGAGCATATAAACTGCACACATGAGTTACACAGTTCGATCCCACAGCCCGAATGAAAAATACAGAATCGTTGCCAGAAAGTCGTGAATAGGGGGGCTTTACGTTTGTGCGGGGGGGCTTGACATTAAAATTTGACAAAAATCCGCTAACTTATAGTGTTTCATATTTCAATTTGGGGGGCAGTTGGAGCTTTGTTTCGGGAGGCTGAGCCCACCAAAGGCCCTGTAGCGACGGGACTGGAAAAATAACAACGCTTCGCTTGGAAGGAGGGAGTGATGTGACATTCGTCATATAACGAGAGCGGGAAAATAACGGAGAATCGAGAGCAACAGGTAAAAAGGCAACAGGAAAGCACAGAAGCCGAAACAAAAACATCCAACTAACGTTGAAGCCAGTGCAATGTTCCTTTGGCTAAACGTCTGAAAGCTGGTTTACACTAAGGCCGAGCAAGGCTGAGTCAAGCCAAGGTGAGCGTGAGGAAGTGCTTATACTTGCACTATTTTTCCGCTTGGCTGCGTCGGGTGCTCTGCGACAGAGATGAGCGGACTGACAAATTTTTCAGTCCGAGTCCAATCCTGATCCGCAAAAATTGAATCCGATCCAGCCCTGATCCGCATAATTTTTGAAAATCATCAGTCCGATCCAGTCCTGATCCGCCAATGTAAAATCATGTGTTTTGCCTCATGAGGCAAAATAGGCACAGCCTTTTGGCATTTGCAAAATTTGACAAGGTTCTATTTGGCATCAAAGGCAAATGCACTGTTGGAGTTATTTTGCCATTAGAAGAATCCAATTGGTTAGATTGGTCAAGTGACAAGGACAGTACACTTGGATTAGCGTAAGTTCCTTGTAATATGACCTAAAATCCTAAACATAAAAGCAAAACCCACACCCAAAACCTAACCCCAAACCTGAAATCTAAACCCAAAACCCAAACTTAATCCCAAGGTGAACCTACACTCAAAACCTAAACCTAAAAGCTGAGCCTAAAATCTAAACTCAAAACCTAACCCCTAAACCTAAACCCTAAATGTTAACTCTCAACCGAAATTTAAACATACACCCTAAACGTAAACCCTAAACCTAAACGTTTTGAAAAAGTACCTAGAAAGCACTCCTATCAAAGGTGTAATCTCTACTAGCTACTAGCCAAACGAAATAGTGAGAGAAGAACCAACGAACGCTCGCACAGCAGGCATGGACACTGACCACTCAACTATGTTTACGTTGCTACTAGAACTCAACGTTACATTTGGGCAACGGTGGATACAGTTCGAATTGCAAAATGTTCCCAGCAGAGCTTTTGCTATTGATGGCAAAACACTACCATCTTTCTATGGCAAAACATACACGACCAGCCTGACTGAAGTTTTGTATATACACGGCCAATTTATCAAATCAGTGAAATCGGATCCCAACTAAAATTTTGGATATGTTCAGAATAATCACATTATCACAGAATAATCAGTCCGATCCAATCTTGATCCGCCAATTTTCAAAAAAAGTGCAGTCCGATCCAGTCCTGATCCGGGCAAAATTGGCGTCAGTCCTGATCCAATCCGATCCAGTCCTGATCCGTGCTCATCTCTGCTCTGCGAGCGAAGTTCGACGTGCTGCCCGTGTCTATCTGGTTGCTTGTTGTAAGCAAGGTGGTATCTGCAACGATTGGCCGTTGCAGCAAAACAATCAACTGCTACTGTTGCTGCTGTGGCACTGGGACTTAAAAGGTGCTCAGAAGCAAAAAGATGAAAGTAGCCCCTACTGTATGCGTGTAATTGGTAATATCATCATTGACCACAGTACTAGCTTATTTTACTCTGCTGGTATTTTTGAAACTGCAGTAGCCTAATTTAACTCTATTGGAAAACCACCAGGCCTATCATTCCAATGCCCGTACAAACCATTGCTACTGCTTTTCCTCCCTGAAATGTTGTGCAAACGCATGAAAACACCACCTTCCTGAATAACGCACTGCGTACCTCAACATCGTCCCTGCTCAAGCCGAGATTCGGGCTGAGCTCGGTTGAGCAGTTCCTTGGCCCTCCTGGATTTTGAAATGTTTAGCAAAAAAAGGTTGTTTTCTTAGTTTTGAATGGGAAAACACACATTTCACAACTTTTGGCTCCCCCCTGGAAAAAAATTTGTAAAAATCCCCTAGTGGGCCCCCTTGGAAAAACTCCTTCCGACGCCCATGCTTTCAACGGGAAAAATTTATTACGTAAGAAACGGTAGTGGTCAAAACTAAATTTCTATCATGTCAGCCTTTAGCAGCAAATCTACTACCTGTAAGAGATTTCACGGACGCAGACAAGTGTCACAGCAATACTTGGCACAGCAATACTTCACTGTCGTAGAAATACTTCAAGTAAGTACTCTCCACAAACGGATGCAAAGAATCGATCTGTAAATTTTTTAATATAAAATCGATTTCACTTAATGTCACGCATCAGTCCTAAAAACCCATTGGAATAGACAGAAATACTGGTAATACTTGGCAACACAGTATAGCAAATACGTTTAAGAGGTAGCCACCCACAAAAGAAAATAATAATCCAACTACCATAGGTTCCAATTTCTAACCAACCAAACGGTAATGATTAAAACTAAATTTCCGCCAAGCCAGAAATTAGTG
>Ga0210059_1003534_pt1 | contig 25047 bp, 14 predicted proteins | sample Ectturendosymbi2_FD_188042 | JGI IMG/M metagenome (GOLD analysis project Ga0210059, IMG submission 188042) | Ecteinascidia turbinata endosymbiont from Florida, USA - Sample 2 (SPAdes) (version 2) | ecosystem: Host-associated > Tunicates > Ascidians > Unclassified | place: Key West, Florida... | reverse complement strand
GGGGGGGGGGGCGATTGGGGCGAACGCCCCCCTAAATCCTACGATAGTAGCTTTATTCACCAGGGTTTTGTACAATTCACAAAACACCATTCGCAATTTAAAGGCCATTTTGTCGTCGATTGTTTTGTCACAGCAATGTTTTGAAGTATACCTCATCTCTCTTACAGCAGAGAAGCCGCTATGAGACTTTAATACCAAATATTACTGAAATCGCCCCCCTTTAGGAGTTATGACCCTTTGGCCTCTGGTTACGTGTATGATGATGCATCGCCCCCCTTTAGGAGTTTGCAAAACCCGTAAACAAAACCTATGCAGGTTCCAGTCTTCTGGTTGAAGCGAAATAGCCTGAACCTGGAACTTTCCAATTCTCTTTGCTGGGTTGCGATTGAGTGTTATGCTATAATTTTTTTAGCCACAGCCTCATGACGGCATGCGTGTTGCCATGGTAACACCCGCTGTAACGCACCACGATCTTCCTTCCAAAACGTTACATATTTTTTGAGTGTTTTCGTTAAAATTATTCTGCTTTCGTCATGCAATTTTACATGCTAGTTTTTTAATTAATGACGAAAATTAGTAATAAATTAATCATTCAATATCCAGTTTCCTTCATCATGTAGCATAACGACAATGAAATACGAAAAAGTGGACAAAATTTAATTTACACTAAACGTCAAGAATGTTTCACTTTTTCAGTTGGGAAGATAATGGTTTCTTTCTTAGGACGAAGGAAAAAGTCTAAAACCCAAAGAAATAAATTTGTGATGAGGTCAAAGGAAAAAATTGCTCGTTCTGCAATTAAGACTGTGAGAGATTTTCCCACCTCTAGTGCGGTGAGGTGGGTAATGATAACCTGTAACGTAAGGCAGACAAAGTTGTAGCTGAATTAATCTCATTCATTTTTCCGAGAGCTGAAATTCAAATTTTTTGAGCAATGAACTGTCAGACACAGCAGAGAGCACTTGCCGTCTGGAATTAAAAAAAAAAAACACAAGAAACCTGGTAGCAATGAGCGAATCCTGCATGGATTGTTTATAATTTTAAAGATTTTAAAGTGTTTGGTTTCAAATTTTGACAAGTATTTATAAATTTTGTGGAAGTTTGAGTAGATCATCTTGTTTCAGTCGTTTGCCTTCACAGAAGACAGAAAGCTCTGGTCAAAGTTGGTCAAACGTTTCCCCGATCTTTAAAAATTGTTTGGGTAAATTTCTTTGTACTGCAAAATAACGCTGGTCGCCTACGGCTCTGGGTCTGTGTTAACCACAAAACTAGGCGCTTTTTTCATAATACAACCGGTTCCCTCAACTTTTCATATACCCCCACCCTTCTACTGCTCTGACGTCCGTGGTTATAGCATACGTTAGCATATGTTTGTGAAAAGACTGAACTATGAACATTGCGAGCTGGAAGTCGGTAAACTAAATGGGTAAGAAACTTGTCGAAATAGTTTTTGGACCTACTTGAACATGCTGAAATGCTGAAAAATTAACTTTTTCCGCATTTGCTGGTCATCATTGCGATCGTGCTGCGCAAATTACCGGGGAGAAAAGCCGACTACGTGTTTTGTACCATTTTTAGTGTTAGGCTTAGGCCAGGGGTGGGCAATTAGCGGCCCGCGGGCCATATGTGGAAGCATTCAGGAAAAATCAAAATCTGAAAGTTCCTGCAACTTATCACAGGAAATGTTAATGCTGCGGCTAACTTGACCGAGACTTGCTTCTATTTCTACTAGAGCAGCGTTTGTCAACCTGGGTCGCAAAGTTTTTTTAGGGTACACACAGATTTCAATGTAATGATGTGTTTAACTTGTCGTTTTTGTTTTAACATGTCAGTTCAAGTCCTAAAATTTGGCCATAACAATATGCCTGATGCTCGAACCAGCTTGTTTGCTGCATAAGTCGTAATTTACTACTTGCAATTTGTAGCGTCGGAGTTACCAATACGAATATCACAATATTTTGAAAAATATGATTGGCAATGCATGCATCCGAAGTCGCAACCTGAAGAGCAGATACGTCTTTCCATCGTTAGACCACCATTGCGCATGAATCTGTTAGCTTTATATCCTCAGTCCTGCACGTCTATTGTCGAAATCCCAGGAAAGGTAAATCACAAGCAGTAGGCTACATTGCTCGTGGCAAATGACGCATTTGGAGGTTCTCGTTCTAAAACAGTTGTGGTCTTAATACCAGCAGCGTATTATATAGCGAAGTTGCAGCCAGCAGTCTGGTAGCAATATGCTGTATTCTAACCAGGCGCGTAGCCAGGGGTGGGCGATGGGGGCAATTTCCCCCCCCAATTCCAAAAGTTGCGCCAAAATGTTTCTGGTTACTAAAGCTTTTGATATATAAGCCAAAGAAATATTTCAGTGCAAATCATTGTAACTGTTAAGAAACCTATCCTACTTCAGTTTTTAGTCAAAACTGATCAAAACAGTATGGTTTACTAATTGGTCAAACGTTATGTTCAGTGTAAATGCTGGAGTACTCATATCATGGCTGAAGTTTACCTAAGGTTTTCTCCCTGTGGAAGTTGATGATATTGAAATACAAATGTGTCTCTAAGCGCTTGCAATCACTAACCGAAACCAAAACAAGGAGAAACGGTTTTCGCAGCTGTTTCTGACGCACCAATTTGCTGTATCCCACCTAATGGTGATATAAACTTAATTTCAAGACCATCGCAAAATTGCACTTTGATAACGCTGACGTGCTATAAACATTGTATAACTTACCCATGTCTGCAGCATCAGCCGTTGCCTTAATCCAGTGATCGTCAAACTTTCGTTATGGTGGCCCAATACGCCTTTTCAGTCGCCAGTAAAGACCCGTGCTTATTTTTGATGGCCCAATTTCAAACTTATGCTGTATTCAGTTACCTGTTATATGACAATGCTATGTTAATGTCATGAACTGTATAATGACAAAAGCAATGCTTAGTTAACGTCAAAAAATCAATTTTGCATAGCTGTTACAGTAGCCTACGTTTTAGCCCAGGCAACCACAACATAGGTGTTGTGGCGGCCCAATAAAAAGTGCTAAACTGCCCACAATTGGGCCGAGACCTGCAGTTTGTCGACCACTACCTTAAATGAACATGGGAGATTTTTGTTTTTGTGCAGCTAAATGCGTGAATATGCCGGTGATATACGTTTCATGCCTTGAAGCTCAAACTTTGAAAGTTAAGACTTTTTTTATGCAATTAGACCATAGACACTGTTTAGCAACACTAGCATTTATTCTAGATATTTATTTGTGATGATTACACATGTACTGTAACGGTTCCACTTCAATCACAATTATGTGGAGCCTTAACGTTTTCATCAATGTTTTCACATTACCTTGCCTACGAGTAAAAAAGTTTTGTCAAGTAATCAGAGCCCGTCCTGCACATAGTCTGAAGGTGTTACAATTTTCACCTGACGTTAATGTCAGTTTCCTATTCTACACTAAATTTTAAATCATTCAGCTGTCACGGGAAGAGTCAGCAGTAAAATCTAACGTAAGTAGTAGGATGCTTTTGCAAGTGCTGAGGGTATTGACACTGCGATTACTTACAAATAGCTTGCAGTCTGTTTTCCCGATAAAGCACATGTGACTAAAATGAAACTAAATTGAAGTTTTTACCCAATCAAATCGAAAATATAAAGATTGATATTATTGACATCAAATAGACTTACAGCAAATAGGCTACTTCCACTAACAGACTGTCAAGCATGTGGTATAAAACAGGGCTTCTCAAACTATGGGTCCCGAAGTGTAATTTTGGGGTCGCGAAACAAATTGGCTTAGCAAATCAGATACAAAGACTTTTGTAAACTTTACAAGAATATTAAAATTAGGCCTGCACTGAATCTATTTCTACTGCATTTTAGAGGCAATATCATGCTTTTTATGCTGTCAGTTGTTTACTAGGATGTCTGCCTGACCTATCACATGATAAAAATCAACCAAGCACAAGTTATGCGTTGTTACATCGTGATTACTTCAACGTACTGACCAATACTGACCTTATTACATTTATTCCGACACGAAGGCATGCTTCTGTTTATAACTCTAGATCTAGTCTAGGGGCTAAGCTAAATGCTTTGAGAGCACACCGAGTAGTTTCAAACAAAAGTTAAAAGCTTCATACACAGTTTCAGAAGCACTTTGGACTTTGATTCCGGAAAAGTTGGATCCACAAACCATACACAATTGAAATTTAACGAGGCAACACACCAGCCATGCCCAGGATGAGTTTACGGAGTTATTTATGTCATTTTTGGATAAGAACAATCGAAACGAATGCTCAGTCATTTCTGATCTAGCCATTCATAAACTCTTTGAGTTTTGCACAATATATTTGTGTGAAGCGGTATCCTCAAAATTGATAGTCATATCATCAAGTTAAAAAAACGATCCTTTAAGAATGTCCTTCGTCCTGCGTGGTCTTGTATCGATCTACGCACGGATGATCTGTGTAAAAATCAAGTGTATCCATCCCATTAGTTGTGCTTGATGATTTCTATATACTGAATTGTTTTTTTGTCAATTATATTTCGCCTTACTGTTTCCATTACGTGGTAGTTTTATTACTGCATAGTTACTTTCGTGGATTGTGTGCATTTATATGATTTCGCCATGGACAAAAACGCTTCTTGATATTTGTAATGAGACGTTTACACGTATCATTAACATCTAGGCTATCCATCAGTGGGGTTGCATAGAAAAACCTTTTTCAAAATGGGTCGCAGAACAAAAAAGTTTGAGAAGCCCTGGTATATAAGACTTAAAATTTTAGACGTGAAGTTGTTAACTGCAAAGAAACCTTCAAATCGAAAACACAATGGGAAGAGAATTTATCATTGTTAACAAAGATTGTCACTGTTATTGGTAGGCCATGGCGGTCAACTAATCACCCAGCCCCATGTATTAGCTATCAACAAGTGCTAAGAAACAACAGTTGAAAATAAAATAAGCACAATTAGAAAACAAACAAAGAAGCACAGAAAATGGTGAGGAACAATTACAAATGAAGAGAACATGCCTGTGTACACAACGGAGTGGATGTAGTTTAAGTGAGGAAATAGATAAAAAAGCGATGAATCACAAACTTAAAAAAAAAAAGTTATGGGGTAGGCTAGGTAAAAAAAAAGTTGAAAAACTACCAAAAACACCTCCCGAAAAGACCCTCAATAATTTTCTTGAAACGAACCGCAAAACGACTGTACCAGAAAACACCCAGTTTGCAACCGTGTACCAGGCGCGCAACCAGGGGGAACATTTGGGGCATTTGCCCCCCCTGAAATTTTCAAAACATTGCATAGCAATTTTGACATTTGTAGAAACTTTCAAAGAAAAATTATGAAATTTTATATTCTAATCATTTTTAAGAAATCTTATTGGAATTTTTCTTTGTCTTGCTCGTTAATATTATCTCCTTACAAGATTTATCTTGAAACAGGTTATCTGATCGAAAATTTCGTTAATGATTGATATGCAACCACAAATATGCTGGAAGTGTCAACTTGGGAGATAGTTTCAACTGTTCGTATTTTTAAGGCATTTTTTATCTATTTGTTCGTGTACTGTTTTGTCTTAGGCAGGCCTCAATTTGCCCTCATGAAACTTTATAACATTAGGGTACAGTTGAACCGTGCAAATTGGCAATTGCTGAAACTTTCAAATTTATCAAATTGATAAGAGAAATCTTGACATAGCGGTTAGTCCCTCGTCAAACCGCTTGTTCTTCTACGACTTTTGATTATTATTTTTGTTAGGTGCAAAGCAGATCACCATTATTAACGTAGTACATTTCTTAAAAAAGGGTTGTTTAACTGCATTTTCGCTTCGAAACCTGATAGTTTTTAACTAAATTTAGGTTGAGGACTGTTTCACGTTTTATTGTCTTTCTGGGTTGATACCAGTACCACGGCTTTAGAAAAAGGTTTAGTAAAGTGTCATATGAGTGCTAGTCAAGTGTTGAAAGCACCTACCTACTAGACCACTTTGGCTCCAAATGACACTTTACAAGACCCTAACTTTTGCAACCAGTGCAAGTCTTGGAAGCTCACAGCCCTAAACGTGCTTCTAAAAAGCTTTCACACAACTCATGGATGCCAAAAAAAGCCGTTTTGGCCCTAACACACCTGAGCCGTTATGCGCCAAAGGCACAAGACACCTGATCCGTTTTGCCCGAAATGGTAGCATTCAAACATTACCCTCACCCTTGACATAGGCTATCTTTCAAGTTTGGGATCTTCATTTGTGATGGAAATTCAAGCATATGCTAGAACAGGGGTTCCCAACCTTTCTCCTACCATGTACCCCTTAAGCATTCCGACAGATGAGGTTGTACCCCTTCAGCATTTCAACAGTTAAGCATGTACCCCTTCAATATTTAGACAGATCAACATGTACCCCTAAACTTTCCTATGGCAAAACATTTTATTGTGATTATTCATAGATATATTTAACAACAAGCATATAATGATTTTTGAAAAGAATATTCACTGATATATGTATAAATATTTGGGAAAAATTATATGTAAATATATTTTGCTCTTCTATTGCTAACCTTAAATGCACCCCTTCGGATTGGAAAATGTACCCCAGATCGGTAACCCCTGTGCTAGAAGAATAGGGCTAGAACGAATTTGCTAAAACTAGACGAAAATTAGGCAGGTTTACTACTGTTGTAGCCTATACATCTGTCACACTAAAGCCATGACTACACTAGTTGAGTATGGAAAGAGGTGTTTGTATGAGAATACAAACTTTTACTCTGACCTGACTGTTCGGTCTGCATCTTGATTAAAACCGAAAAGTTCTCATTTTCGGAAACGTTGCGGAGATAACTTTTATCTTTGTGTCAGTCTTATGCAGGATCACATGGAATTTTTCAACTGCAGCAAAACCGTTTGTATGACGTTTAAGACTAAGAGTGCAAAAAGCACAGTCACTCCATTATTGACACATAGGTGGTAAAAATCTAAAATGTATCAACCAATACAAATATCTGTAGATTGTATTGGATACTGAGCTCCCAGATGACGAAGACATTCAGAAACAACTGCGATAAAAATATTGTGCAGCAAACAAGCTGCGAGCCTCTTCTCCCTATGTTCAGATGCAGTTAAAAGTCTACTTTTTCGTTCCTTTTGTACGTCCATGTATGCATCACAATTATGGTGTAATTTCAGAAAGTTATGCATGCAAATGTTCCGTGTGGCATATCATTTTGGATGCAGAGCTCGATACAACCTGCCCTTGGAGAGCGAGTGTTGGTTGTCATGACTCATCGCAGGTTCAATGTAACATTCCTACCTTTGAGGCTCTGTTACGAAAATACACGTACCTGTTTCTCGAAAGATGCAGAAGGTCTATTAACGTAATGGTTGCCTGCTTTGATGCAGTCAGATTGTTTATATTCTTCCTTATTCTTTGAACACTACAACCGCATTTTACTTTGTGACTGAGTGCTCGGACATTGCAGTGTTTGTTCGTTTGAGGATGTGCTGTTACAGAAGCAGACCTATTGAGGCGTTTAACGCTAGGTTTTAATGAGTTGAACTTCAACACATCTGAACAAAACAAGTAGAGAAAAGATAAATAACGAAGAATAACAAAAGTCGGCTGGACAGTTCAGCGTCACGTCACGACTCAGAATCACAGAACAAAACGGCACCACGTCAACTTCTAATCAGGCCGCGCCATCAAGCACAAATCGCCGTTCAAGCGGGGCAAGGGCAAAGGGCAAATTCCTCACATGTGCATGTCACAATGCATTCGCACTTTACCTGGGCTTGACCAGTTTAGGAATTAGCATCCCACTCTGCAGTAGTGTTGTACCACGTGAACAAATGGTGTTAAGAATGCGTCTGTAAACCTGAGGGTCGGCCTCCAACGCCGTAAAAAACGTTCTGTTAAGAAAGTTTCTGTAGCCCGGTGTCAAGCGAATTTTCTCACCTCTGCAAAATTTCTGACCTATTATTTTTTGTCAGTTATTTTGCTTCTCAGAGTAAAGGAATAAAGTTTGGCGATTACTTTTTCGATGTGTGTTGTATTAATTAAACTTTTTGGTTAGATGTCAGATACCCACAACAAGCTACAGTATGGGAATAAGTAAAACCAGTGAAAAATAATGGACTTGATCTTAGACTTCAATTATTTTTCTTTTTCTAACTGTAACATATACCCTAATCCAAATTTTTGGGCTGGCTACGCTCGTGATTCTCGTGCAGCAGTGACTCAATGTTTATCGCATTTTTGATTCACAAAGCGAATCTATAGGATTTCATTCTTTAATTCATAGTTTCGAAAGCAATTTGACAATATTTATTCTATCTTTTGTTATTATTCACTCCGCAGAGTGCGATGATGCTACCTTTGCCATGTTCGACACTGAACTTTCGATCAGCCTTCGTAGGAATCTCTAGAATTCACGGTTTTCAAATGAACTCCCTGCAGGATTCTGCAGTCACTTTTTGTATTACGTAATAATGGATGCCGGTCGTGGTCGTAATCCCGTTGTGGAACAGAGATTTTTTCGTCGTATCACGTGACTTCCGCTTTTATTCTCTTTTGGTTTGGAGAAGCACGAGAATGGGTTGTTTGCTGGTTGAAGTTTCTTGCAATTGCTCACCTATGAAGTAACTGCATACGGCTGTGTTGTGTAATAAAAACTTTATGAAAGCGTTGCAACGTTGTTTTTTACGTTCTTTGAAGGTATCTCGAAGTGGCGTGGGAAATCGCGCCAATATAGAATTTGTGTAATCAATTCAAGACGACAAGAGTAAACTTAAATACTTTTTAAATACTTGCTTGATTAAACCTACCCTATCTTACTCTCTCATCACTAATTTGCCTGTTTTGCAAAATGGAAAACCCAGACCAGGTTAGTGAATTTATCGTTGTTGTTGGGGTATGGCCATAAGCGATGCTGTTGGATTCCACCTAGGTCTATGCCTGTTGTGTTGAGATTTTGAATACAGTATAGTAGTAACTATATGTCCCATTTTAACTTTACAATGTAATGTGTAACTATGACAAAATACATTCATACTACTACTGGTTTTTATACACCTTTATTTGTCATAGACTCTTTAAAAATATGAAAACATCAAGTTTTTGTACCAGTTCATGATATTGCATTTGATTGGACAACCCATACATTTATGTTTCAAACCAGCAAAAATGTTTTGCTTAGACCATGAAATGTGATGATTGTAATTACAGTATATTTGAAAGGCCCAAATGCAATATGAAAACAGGAAAGGCAATGTAAATTCGTTACTCATAACAAAGAAGGGTCAAATTGTAGTTCAACACCAATTTGGAAAATAAGCGATAAAAACATGTTGGTGGACTTGTTATGATACAGTGACAATGAATAATATATGCATGAAAGCTGCCAGAAATAGCCAACCTTGCATTGTCGGTCAATATTTATTTTTGACAAGGTTTATTTTGCAGTCAGAAATGGCCACATGACAAGGATGATATGCTTGCATAATCATATCGCCCTTGTCAGATGATAATATAAAACCCCTAACCTACACCCTAAATGCAAAACAAAATCCTAAACCTAAGCCCTAGAAACACTGAAGCTAAATTGTAATGCTAAGCTGTAAACAGTAAACATTACAAAAACTTTTGGAAAGAGTACTTCAAAGTGCTCCCATCAAAAAAAGTGTCACCTCCAGTAAGAAAGCGAAACCTGCAAAGACCATCATAAATAAAAGCAGCAATGGTGAGAACTACTGTAAACCTACGAGCACTGGATAACACTATTTGGAGGGCCGGGCAAGCTGGAGGGCCGTGTTTCCAAATGAAAAACGTGAACTGTCAGCAGGCTGCACAGAAGACAGATGGGCGGGCTGCAGAAAAAGGCAGCCCACTGGCCTGTCCTGTTGTGCAGTCTGCCGGCCTGCCCTTCTGTGCAGCTTGCCAGCCCCGCAGAAAATGTATGTTTTTCATTTGGCAACACGGCCCTCCGTTTAGTGTTATCCACAAGCACTTGCAAAGCAGCCATAGACACGTGATCATGACTGCAAATGTAGATAAGGGTAATATTGACAAATCATACCCTATCTTTTCTTTCAAGTTTGTTGTCTGATATTTAAAGAAGTGTAAATCTTAGTAAACAATTTGGCAAACCTTACAGAAAAAGCCTACCCTTATCTACATACATTGGGCTAAACACTTTAAACATGAAAATATTTATGAAGAGAAAAAAATTGGCTTGAGCCATAAGAGGTAATGTGATACAAAGAGGGGCTTGTGTAGTGTCAATGATCACAACAACAATTTCAGCAAATACTGGAACATAGACTACAAAGTTCTGCAACAAGGACAATAACAAAGTAAACCCACTGTATGCAATTAATTTATAAGTTCAGAATGTGACTTTTGCTGTAAATTGCAAATTTTTGTCCTTAACACTTTGGCGTCTGGCTGCTTTTGGGGCTTTCCAAAAAAAAACACTGAAACGCACGTGGCTTTGTGTGGGAATTCCTGCAACAGACCTGGTCGAAGTGTCAAAAGACGCGGCAAGTCTTCTAGTTTGCACTCGAAAAAAAAATTTTTGGTTGGGGAGTGTGGATTTTTTGTGAGTGTCATAAGTGGAGGACTTTCATGCTACCTTGGCGCACTTCACCTGGTTCTGGGCGCCAACCGTTAGATGGTAGTATTTCGCTGAAGTTTTTATTGGAAACTAGGCTATAATCCGAGTCTTGATAATTTGGATGACCTTCTGGGGTTTCAGGTTCAAAAGTTATGATTTAAAGTAGTAGAAATATTTGACTAATTAGATAATTAATTTGTTTATTTAAGATCATAACTTTTGAACCAGAAACGCTAGAAAGTCGATCAAAGGCTGAAAAGACTCGGACCCGAGCCTAGTTTCCAATAAAAACTTCAGCGAAACACTTTGGCCTAGCGGTTGGGCCCTAGGCCAGGCAACATGAGTCAGAATAACCCCCAAACCACTTCACCTATGATGCCACTCACAAAAAATCAGCAACCCCCACCCAAAAAATTTTTTTAAAGTGCAGACGAGAAGACTGGTCAATTCGTTTCAGCCCTTGAACAGCTCTCTAGTTGCAGCGCAATTGGCGAAGGAGCTATGGCGTTGTAAGGCAACTAAAAACTGCTGGTTTTAGGCCGAAATCGAAGTACGAATATATCGTATGCCGGCTCTCAAAGTGTTAACATAAATTGGTTAAAATGATCTATTCCATACTTTTGTTTTAGGTTTACTGTACTTGTTTGATTGCTAGCCACAGCTTTGCGGCTTGTAATCAAAGGTGGCTTACATTTTTTATTGTTTACTTTGTCAAAAGGTATACTGTAGATTAGAAATAGACTGATATATCGATCTCTAGTATAGATGACACTCAAAGTCTTTGCTCTGCTATGTTTTGTCAATCCCTGCTACGATTTGTCAATCAAACTCGCACTTCAGCATCATGTACACCCTCCATCACTGGAGGGATTATGAGAAGGCAGTAGTAGTGGTATAAACATCATTAACAGGGTTGCCAATTAAACGTGAAATGTATGAGTACGCGAATGTATCTCAGAGGTAACCTATGTTCAAGGGCGGCTTACATTAATATTTTAACGCCATTTTGTGCAGCTTACAATAAAGTAAATGCGGTATTTTCTAAAACGTTCTGAAGATTAAGCTACTGTACTTGTTGTGTTGCAGTTGCTGAAGTTTTGATCTGAACAATGGCTTTAGATCAGGCCTCAGAAAGCTCAATGGCCAAATTGATCAACATAAATTCGCCATGGGTTGCAAAAGTCAATTTTGTTGTAGGGCAGAAGATATTATGAAAGGACAATTCATTATCAGAAGTCAGGCTTTTGCAACATTTTCTACAACTGAAAAACTCTTGCGGGCTGTATGTTGTACAGGCCTGCTTTAGATTGTTTTGCTCAATAAGTTGTTGTGGATGTTGCATAAGATGAGTCCATGATTTTACTTTACATTAATTTAAGGGTAATGAATGTAAAAACACGCTTAATGTGAATTAAGCCAATGTTGGTTTTCAACATGTGTTGCAGGCAAATGGAGCGGAAGTGGTTAATGAACCCTTGCAACAAAGAAAGCTGTTTATTGGTGGGCTCAGCTTTGATACTACTGATGACAGCTTACGAGCATATTTCGAAAAATATGGCAAAGTTGTTGGTAAGATTTCCATCATTTCTGGATAACCTTTGGTTTGCTTTAACTGCTAATTTTATATTTAGCATACAAATAAATTACAATATCCAATTATTCAACAATACAATAAATTAATTACCATACCCAATTATTGTTAGTTGGAGCCTTTACTAGTTTGGTGTGACTGCAAACTTTAATCTGAAGCTTGTTTCAAAATTTTCTGTTGGAACTGCATACTGGTAGTTCCTGTATGGAGAGAACATGGGTATTCCAACTTACTAGATTATAGTTGTTGTTGAAGGCCCACTGGTGATTATATTTTGACATCACAGATTTGATTTGTAAAGTTGTCACATTCACATGATTTTTGCAACTTTTTCATTATGCTTTGATAAGAGCTGAATTACTGTTGGTTTGGTAAATACATTAAAGTGTTTTTTTAACCGTGGTGATGGCCAAAATCATCTAGTTCATACAGATTAACACAAATGACTGGCTTAGGTCAAACTTGAGATAAGAAACAATGCCTGGCGAATTGTCACCAGATCAGTAAAGGTTGTCCAGTACGTACATAAATGTTTACATTGTAAAGTATGTCATTTACCCTCTTTACACTACACTGTTGTCGGATTCGCATTAGATAGGGAATCCCATAAATCACTCAAGCATGACCGTGAGTGTCTCACCGAGCTGCTTGAGTGCGCATGTTTTCAACCACATGCGATTCAACAAATCCAACTAGCAGAGGTAGGTTGGTAATCCGATAAGGGATTCGAGTGGAAAAGAGGTTTGGTGGGATTGTATTGAGTCTGTGCAACCTTTTCTGTTCTTGTTCGATGCTAAAACTACTACCGTGGAACATATTACCCTATTCAAGCTAATATGTAGCAAAAATGACAGATTAATTGATTTAATAATTTTGCCTGCAGGCTAACTACACCTGGTTAGGGAAACACTCAGCAAAATTGAATCAGTTGAGCAAACTGGAAGATTATTCGGTAGGTTAGAAGACATCAGATATTGGGCTGAAGGACTGTTAGTTACCCCAATACTGATTAATAGGTTTTCATTACACTTTGGTATAGTAGAGTGATTCAACCACTGTGCAAAATATGTAGTCTAATATTGGAAGTGGATGACTTCAGTATAGGCTACACTTTAAACTTTGCATCCCAGTTATGTGGCTATGATTTCCTCAGTTCATAATGGAACACATAGAGCAGCATAAAATGTGACATGAAAGTTTGTGGATTAGGTTACAGATGCAATTTGGTGAATTGCAGTAGCCTACCTACTGTTCATAGGTTACTACTTACAAAGTGCTGTAAATCCTCATATTTGACGCTCTGTTGTATTGTACTGCAGAGAACCGACTGGTTAATGATCATGACTGAAATCAAGAAAACTAACTCCCATTTCCTGCCCTGTAGAAGCTGTTCAAATTCTATTAAAGTCACTTGAAGACTGCAATTACGATGCGACGCGGTTTTCATGACCTCATCGCCCAGCAGTTCTCTACGATTTTCTCTGCTGGCTGTTATTTTTCGGACTACACTAAATAAAATCACATCTCGGCGATTCCAACAACACCTACAAAAAGCACTTTTGTGTAGTGGAACCTACAAAAAGCACCTTTGTGTAGTGGAATCAGCTTTCACCTTCTCATTTTCACCTATTCCCCAGCTTTTGCAGTACCATAGGCCAAGCGCACGCAGCAAATCTTTGATTCCTTGCAGTGTAAAAACACCCCAATATCGAGTTCGCAAGTGCGTTCACGAAGGTAAGCCAAGGGCGACGAATCACTCACGTGTCAATCCGATAACAGTGCAGTGTAAAGTGGGTAACTGACATCCCATCTGTTCAACATGTGTACAAGGTTCCTACAGTCTTAAAGTATGAAAAAAAATTAGTCATTTTACAGCCTGGAAGTCTGGAAAAAATTTTTTGTTCTGTTGGTATGGAAAAGGAATTTGATCTTTTGACATGCATTCTGATAAGTTCGACAAGCATTGTATTCTGATGCTTTTGATAAGATTAAATTGACTTTCATCGTGTGAACTATTATATTAGGGTGGAGTGGATTTTTAAAATTGTGCAATGCAAACTTTGGGGTGGTCTGAAAAGGTCAGAATGGCGGAAACTAACTTTAAAATTGATATTAGGTGGTTGACCCCAAAAAATCTGCTTGCTACCAGTGGCCACAGCATCAGTTGATTGTCGTGTACACCAATTTGGTTCAGATAGAACACAACAAATCATATCCTCAGTAGTTGGTAACTTCTTGGGTTGAAATATTTTTGTACAGGCAAACGTGTAGATATCATGCAACACTATAGTATTAGTGCTTTTTCCTCTGGTCAACATGTTGATGAAGCAAGCTGTGTCCAAGTAGATATCATATAAAATTTAAAAAAACAAAAAATATTGAAATGCATGGTAACTCTAACAATAACATTACTAACTGTCAAAAGTATTTTTTAATATTTCTGTTTCTACGATGTAGTAATAATCCAATTTTTATCTGATCCTGTGCCTGTCAGTAAGGGTGGCATGATGTACCCCACTTTTGTTTGTGAGGATTTTTTTGAGGCAGACATTTTTACAGCCAATTGCCCTTCCTAACACCAAACCGTATCACAGATCAGGAAAGTAGCCCATTAGTTGCCTTTTATGACAGTATGGCTGCTCTACTATTCTCACTCCGACAGAGCACAGTTGTATGCAATGAAATATCTAGTTGTGAAACTTAAAAGTAACTTTAACACTAACTAGTATATTCATTATCTTTGCGATTTATGGGAAAATGGTGTAAAAAACAGTTCTTCAGTAAAAATGAAGTAAGGCAAAATTTTCATCTGATCACTAATAGAAACTTGTGTCTTCTGCATCTTTCATTGAGCCCAAAATCAATTTTCTATCTCACCCAAAAGTTGTGTTATGACGAATTCATAAAATTTGACCCCCGCATGACCCTGAAGGTGTGGTAGCAAGCAGGTTTTTGGGGTCAACCACCTAATATCAATTTTAAAGTTAGTTTCCGCCATGTTTCCAACTTTTCAGACCACCCCAAAGTTTGTATAGCACAATTTTAAAAAGTCAGTCCACCCTACTATTATATATATTGCCTATATTTGATCTTTGTATGTCATTCTGAGAAGTTAAATGTGGTTATTTACATTCAAAATTGCCTAGGAACTCTGTGTATATTGAGTGAGTTTCTTGAAAAGCCTGCATGTACAAAGCCGGGGTCAAAATTAGTTTATAGACCAAAGGCAATTTCAGCTGACATCTGAAACAGTACTCTTGCCTGCCCTAACTTCTGAAACTGTGGTTCCCAAACTTTTTCTGATCCATACCATTTGTTGGTCCTGTAGTGTCACCACGTACCACCTTATTCCAGGAAAATTTGATCTACCAAATATCATTTGATCAAAAGTTTGAAAACCAAGTGACATGAACAAAATGGCTGTGAGAAGTTATGAAATCATAACGGCCATTTTTGAAACCAGCAAGGGAAGTGCACAAAAATTCAGGAATTGATTAACAGAGACCCGACAAATAAAAACTATACTTGTGAAATAGCCAGCATATTTTGCAAAGAAACACAAAAATTGGCCTATTCGCGTACCACAGTTTGAGAACCACTGCTCTAAAAGCAGAGATTGCTAAATAAAGCCGGTTTGTCAGTTTCCATTGATGTTTGTTTTAGGAAAATACTTGGTAGGAATATCTACTGTTTGTTTACTTTGCGTATTAGTTTTTTTTTTCATGAAAAGTGATAAAACTTTGGTCACATTGGGAGACTGTTGTACTGCAGACCCATTCTGTGGTAATTCATTAGAAATTCTTTTTAATGTTGTAGATTGCATAGTGATGAAAGATCCCAAGACATCCAAGTCCCGTGGCTTTGGTTTCGTGACTTTTGAGAGGCTGTACATGGTAAATGTTGATTTTAATTAATTTTTATGGCATTGCTGTAGTCATCGTTGCAACTACTTGTTTGACCGTTTGAAACGTTAGGTTGCTGTTGGAAGTGAATGGATAACTTTCAGATGAGATTGATTACAAAATAAATCTGAATCATGAAATGTGGCAACATTTTAAAAATTGAACAGTATCATGCACAGACATCCACACAAGATGTTCAGACTAAAAACACATTGAGTAGGAAGTCGTTGCACTTTGTATTTTTTATGACCAACACCTTGTTGTTAAACGTACTGAAAGCCTTCAACTGAGGAAGTGCAGTTTTTTGCAATATATGTAACAAGTGTGATGTTCCTTTGACAAGAGGATTTTTGTTCCTTTTGGTTGTCGTTTGCGCCACGGTGGGTTTTCGAAAAAGTGACCGTGACAACACTCCCTTTGCTTTTACATTGCGTGCAACTAACATGTTGAAATATTTAGCTGGACAAAGTTATGGAAGAAAGACCACACAAACTTGACGGACGCACAGTGACTCCAAAAAGGGCAGTTTCAAGAGAAGTAAGTCGTGTTGCTTTGTTTTCCACACCTGTTACGCTGATTGCATGTAATAATGGAAGTTGCGTTCACTGCAATGTGGCTTAGATTTTCAAATAAAGAAGTTAGAGGTGTTTCTGCCTAATTTCAAAACTGCATCAAGCCATCTGAATTCTTCGTGGAAGAGGCTATGAGGCAATCTCATTTTTTTTCTCTGAAAATTTATAGGTACTGACGAAGTGAATAACTAGGAATGTTGCTAAGTAGCGCAGAAACAGCCAAATTCTCAATCATCAAAGACACATCCACATGTAGCAAGACAAGCATTCCATTGTTTGAAGACGCTTCTGTCGAAATCCCATTGTTTTCAGCCTCTGACAGTGGTTCTGGACATTGTTGGAGGTGCCGAACCCTGCAAATTTCATCCGTGCGGTCACCGGACCCTCGTAATTGGAAGAATACAATGCGATTTCTTCAAACCACATAGTTAACGCACAAAAAAACTATGCATTAGACCCACCCCAAAACCTTGGGTTCAATCAAATCAAAGTCGGCTCTTGACTGTTTGGCGCCAACTTCGTGTAACAATCGTGATGACTGCGTTATTTACCACCACCGCACATGAAACAGTAACCCCTGAGCTGATATGCCAGAGTAAATGTTAGCAATGTTTTTCACAACTTGAAATGTCAGCTGTTTTTTTTTCAGGATTCGGAAAAACCCGGTGCTCATGCGACAGTAAAGAAAATTTTTGTCGGTGGCATAAAAGATGAATTTACAGATCAGAGTTTACGCGATCATTTTGGGAAATTCGGCAGTGTTGAACTTGTTGAGGTTTGTTTAGACTTAACGTTTGTGTTGCGCTACATACCTCCACATGCGTCCGGCCAGTCCCTGACTGATCTTGTGCTAGAATATGTGCGCTTGAGTGTTTTAAAGACTTCATGGAATTGCTTGGCTGGAGCAAACGAATTCGTTTCAAGAAACAGAGGCAACCGCGTTGTATGCAGCGCAATTATAAGCCTTTCATTGAACCGAACCGGCGACCGGCGCAGTGCATCTAAAAACAGCAATGCATCAGTAGGTTTCCGATACATCGTTAGTACAGTATTGTTATTGCGCAGATAATGGAGGACCGAGAGACCCGAAAGAAGCGCGGGTTCGCCTTCGTGACGTTTACCGACCATGATTCCGTTGACAAAATTGTCGGTAGGTCTAGTTTTTGTGTCTAACACATTGCCTAGTTATCTGTGCTAATTGCTGTGCATGCCAAGGTGGACCATATTTTGAAAAGCAGTCCGATTGGAGGGCAAAGCTACAGTAGCCAGTCATGGCACAAGACATTAGTGCTATAACGTTTTGCATTGCTAGCTTATACAGCTCTTGACCAATGCGTAGAATGACGGACAGCTTGTTTTATTTTTTCCAAACACCAACTACAGTAGAACTTGTCTAATTCGTCACCTCAAGGGGATTAGAATAAAGTGACGATTAAGGGGAAGTGACGAATTAGGCAAATGGGTGAAAACTATCATAGAAGGAAGTAACTCGTATACATAGTGATTTCATATGTAGTAAAATACAAGGTTATGACGTTATGGTTGAATACAACAATTACTTCCTCTATCTAGACCCCATTTGATCTAAAACCTTAAATATTTAATAACTTTAAAGACTTTCCGCTTTCTCTCAATGGGGAGTCGGGTAGCGCTTCGCACCTCGTGTATAAATTCGATAAACAAATTGCGAGGTGCAACAATTCCCAGATAACCATCCTTAATTTGTTTGAATTCCTACTGGTACTAGCTGCTTAGACATCAAAAGCGCAGCTGCAAATGACGTATTAGCCGAACAAAACGCTTCTAAGAAATAGAAAGAGGTGACGAATTGAGCATTGACGAATTAGACGATGGTAAATTAGGTGTACAGAAATGTACACAAAAGATAGACATTCTGCCGGGACCGACGAAAAAGTAACGAATTAGACAAATTCTACTGTACAACGTTCCTAACATTTCCTGAAACATATCACTTCAAATTTTCTGTTCTATGGGCACCCAATTGTTTTTTGGCCGTCATTCGCTGTTATTTAGAGGAAGCTAAATTTGTTTGCTTTCTTTCATCAGCAGGGGAGAAAAGCTCTGAAGGGCTCACTTGTGCTTTTGAACAGTCGAATTTCTAGTGGACTTAAACTTAACCGGAAGCGTGTAATTTTTCGGTTATTTTAGTAATTTTTGGGTTGTTTTGCCGGACTGATAACAAGCCCAAAATTTTCACCACCATCTGCAAAGTAGAATGGTTCCTAAATTCGAGTCAACGCTTGAGGAGAGTGATCTCCTGTTGCAGGCAGGCTCACCTAGCTGTGCCGAAATATTAAGAAATTACGTACACAAAGCTTGATGCACATTACAAACAGTGTTTTGCAAAATCGTGCGTTAACTATTCGCCTCTATTCAACAGCGCAAAAATACCACACCATCCTGGGTCACAACTGCGAAGTAAGAAAAGCTTTACCGAAGAACGAATTGGACAAACACAAAGCCAAGCAAACCACCCGTTACGGTGAGTAATGTACTGACCCTCAGCCACCGTTTTTCATGGATTAACAAGATTGATCGTCTTCTTTTCAGACGACAGAGGGCCACCGCCACCGGAGTACTACCGTGAAAGAGAGAGAGGTGAATATTGTAATGTTTTGTTTCCAATCGCGATTAATGTCCGTTATTGCTAATATTATGAGCCGTGATGCTCTTCATGATTTATTTTAACGTTCCTTTCGTTCTGCACTTACAGAGTATCGCCGAAGTCCGCCACCAAGCTGTGAGTTTTTTGAAATGCTTCTGGTTTGTAGAATAATGTTAATTTTTTAAAGTTTTCGTTGCTGTGCTTTAAATCCTAAACGTAATAACGAAAGCAACTCTTCATGTAATTAGTGGCTCACTGTCTGTGGATCGTTCTATTTCGAAGTGTGGGCAACAAGCTATTGTTTAATTTCTGGTGACTGCCGAGTTTAAGTCCTATTTTTATGTGATTGAGCAAACCAGGATTTCTCAACCGGGGCCCTCAGCCCACCTTGGTGGCCACGAGCAGAGGCCTTTACTGAATACCTCTACCGTGATATTACAAACACAAAGTGTAACAATATTAATTATTCGTCAGTGGAAGGGAAAGGGGGCCACAAACCATAAAAGTTTGAGAACCACTGGAATAAACGCTGTTAGTTGGGAATGAAAGCTCAGCGACTAGGATTGAGTCAGTTGCCATTGCCTGGTGAAATAGCGTGATTGGAACCATTTCTGTCTTATTGCAACCTGTACTTCCGCAGTAAACAGTTCTTTCGCAAGTACGGGCAATGCCAAGGCTAGTTTTCAGCAGATCGTGCTTTATTTGGCTTCGTGTGTTGTAATATAGCTTCAATACCTTTACCCTTTTCTTACAGCTTACCCGTACGACCGGTACCATCCAGGTTAGTATTTGACTGCGACTTTTTCACGTAACACCAGTACTGACCTGAGCAGTGACCAGTTTCGTTTAATGGAGTGATGTTGGTTCGATCTAGTTTCCGTCTCATTCTGTTAGAACGACCCTATCAGGCACAAGCGGACGAAAATAATCTTAAATCAGGAGATCCAACAAAAAGTTCAGAGACAGTACTGCCTTTTGCCTATGTTGCTTCACTGTCTTAGCGATACAAGATAACCTGGGAAGAGATGAACGCTTCCCGGCTCTGTCTGCGTGACGTAGGAGCGCCAATTTGTGGCGCCGATTCCGAGTCACAGTATCGTAAATCGACCTCGTTCTTGTCATTTCGTGTTCCAGTTTTCTCAACACTACCGTTGAGAGCTGCGCATTAAATGCCGGAATTCCGGCCACTGCATATTCCTGTCACTTTCCATAGGTACTAGATGCCGGTTATTGGAGAGTGAAACCATGCATGGGACATTTGTCTGTCAAGGTCTCTTGTGCTGCAAACCGTTGTTGTGCATGGATTAAGGCTCCTAATCAAACATGGCAATTGATTTTGAACGAAATACATTGTATAGCGTTGTGCATCGCTCGATTTGGTTGCGTGGCAACCTGGGCAATGTACCTGACCTTGCGTCCGTCCAAATTTTTGCGGCCGGTGTAAAATTGGCCAACGTATGATGACTGGCAGTTGCCAGCAGCATATGTTGCTCCCCGAGCTGGCGCTATTCCTCACCGAAAACGTGCAGTCGTTTTGCTCGACTTTATGCAGTGCTCATGACGTATGCATTTGTTCGTTTGTTCGTAACACTTGGATTTCGAAATCAGTGCATCTGCATTAACATGCTAATTCGCCTTCATTACTTGCAGCCCACGAACGACACTCTTGTGAGTATTACCATGTGGATTTTACTTCTTAACCCTCTGTGGTACATTTGGTGTGTGTGTGTCCTTGTGAGATTTTTTTGTGTTGCGTTTAATGCTGTGCTTGGTCAAAGTAAACATTGCTACCATTTCTTTGCAGCGTACGACCGTGCCTACCCCCCAAGCTGTAAGTAGTTTACTTTTGCTTGCTCGGTTAACTTGTCAGGCATTTCGTTAGACATACGTTGCCTTTTTTTACAGATCACGACAGATATGGACCACCTGCAGGTATGAAAAATTATTATTTGATTTAAAAAATCATGTTGTGTGTTCATTTTTGTAATGAATGGATGAATGCCATCGAACACGGAACGCCATCATCGATAGTGTAACCACACATTAGCAATGAGAAGATAATAATTATGCGTTGCTTCGCACAGACTCAATAAGACCGTGCAAAGCGATATTCTTGTCCTTGAAGTTTGGACCCTGCTGTGGTTTCGCAATTTTTTTCGCAAAAACCTATGTTTGCCCGATCTTGCTCCACTGTGTATAACACATCCCTCCTAAACCGACTCCCTTATGTTTCAGGGTACGAACGAGCGTACGCCCCTCCTTCCAGAGGTACAGAGCAGTTCTATTTTCACTCTGGCTCGTATTGTCTAGTCGAGTTGTCATGTTCTTACTTTGTGTTGCAGAATACGACCGCTACGCTGCCCCTCCTCCGCGCGAGTACGCCAGCGAATACGGTAAGCGCGAGTTTTTTTCTTTTTGCTCAAAGGCTTTGCGCAAAGTTAGCGAAATTCAAGCCGCATCCTGTACGAACAGATATAAAAGCTTTGTAAGTCTTCTCACGTTACTTAAATGCAGCCGTCGCAGGCTGCCTTGTGCAGATGCATCTTGCTTGAAACCTTCCATGCGTAATGGCGGCGTGTTCGGGTTTCCAGCGCATTAAAATTGATTTCCTTATTGTTGTTACACCTTTGCTTTGTTGCAGATCGCTATCGGGAGTACAGAGATTATGGTGCTCCGAAAGGTACGTTTGAATCGTTGTATAATACGGTAGTGCTTTGTCGTCGGTACTTTATTCAAACGATACAAGATAACCTGGGAAGAGATGAACGCTTCCCGGCTCTGTCTGCGTGACGTAGGAGCGCCAATTTGCGGCGCCGATTCCGAGTCACAGTATCGTAAATCAACCTCGTTTTTGTCATTTCGTGTTCCAGTTTTCTCAACAGTCCTGTTGAGAGCTGCGCATGAATGCCGGAATTCCGGCCACTGCATATTCCTGTCACTTTCCATAGGTACTAGATGCCGGTTACTGGAGAGTGAAACCATGCATGGGACATTTGCCTGCTTGTTACTAAATCCTGTGGTCTATGGTCATGCTGTGTTGTGTCCGAAATTCTCCACGTGATTTATGTACCCAGGCTTGATTCACTGTCGTGTTGTTCTTCTATCCCGCTTTCTGTTAATAGCTGTCTCTTCAAATTAGATGTTTCTGTAAAGAAACTGTTCTGTCGAATCTAATCCTTATGTTCTCGTTGTGTTTTGATAAGCTTGCCCCATGAAACAAAGGTTTCTTGGACACCAAGCGGCAGTTTAAAAATTAAACCTATTTTTTTCTATGTTGATTATTTTATTCACTAAAATGGCGAGTTTTAAGTCTTGACATCTTTTTTGCAGAGTACAGCCGGAGCTCGTCAGATTACTACAGACGCGAGGGTAAGTTTTCTGGGTTTCTCGCCAAGTTTGCAAAACAAAGATATAACTCCACAGCGATGGCGTTGGTGCCATGCTGTTCCGTTGACACGTAATCGGACAACGCGTCCCTGCCCGCTTTTCAGGTGTTCAGGCGAACGGCAAGAGGAGGCCTAGCTCGTCAGCTCTGCTGCCACACAGCGGCAAGAACAGCGAGAACAGCAGCTTTGTCTTCCGCTGCCGGCCGCACGCCCCCTACCGATACAGTGTTTACCAGCAGCGTGTGCGCAGTGAGAGCCCTCCGCTCGAGCGCAAGAGTAACAGCCGGCAGTTGGCGCTGCCCGCTCCCGACAGCTACGAGAGCAGCACAGAGATATCTCACAGCGAGACCACGTCGCCCTTGCAGGTGTGCAAGTCGTTGTTAATCAGCACGACAGAGTGCAGGTCGAAGGTGTATATGGCTCACAGACGCAGGCAGAGCAAGACAGGTCAGTTAACAGTTGGCGGAGCACCTGCGGAAATTGTCGTCGTCGTTATGTAAAAGCGATTGTGCAGCAAGAAAAACATAATCGCTCGGTCGCGATGAAGTTATTAAAATTCGATGGTGTTGTTCAATGAAATCTAAATTAGTTGTTGGTAACTTTAACAGCTCTTGCAGTATTGTTAATATTTTGAAGTTAGCGGTGAATGGTAATGTTTCAGTTCATTTGTCATATGTCTAATCAGTTGTTGCGCGGCCTGGCATTGCACTTAAAGTGTGTAATATATGTGTCGAGAAAACTGATGCATGTCAGTCGACCACTGTTCTGAAAAGCGTTCTGCGAGAGTTGTTGAATTTTCCGAAGAAGTCATCAAATGAGTCAGCCACCTTCTGCTAAGGAGCTTATATAGAAAGACCAAGTGCAACGGTCTCATGTTCTTCGCCAAATCATTGCGTGTCGAAGCGCCTTCTGTCACCATGTTTGTGAATGACAATCACATCATCGCGCTTCCTTTCCACCGACTTTATTCCACCAAGAATCGCTTGAGCTACGAATAGCGACCGGTGTTTAGCGTAGTTCGTCAGGTGAAGTTCAATTTCCATATCAGGACAGTTTGAAAAGGTTAAACATTTGCCTTAAAATGTGAACTGGTATAAATTCCATTCAAAATACGAGAAAGAACTTCGAACACTGTAATCCGTGAGGACCCCTTTAGTGCACTGGCTGAGGTACCAAGATTCAATGTTTTTTAGGTTAGCCTGTAGCCTTTTCGTGTGTTCCTTTTCTGACTCATTTTTTCCCTTCACGAGATTGTAAACTATGCTTTTGATGCGCCAGACTTTTTGATTTGATAGTAATTGCTCTTGTTATAAGTAGCACCGCTGTGGCAGTTTTGTTGGTTGATGAAATCGGTAGGACCTGGTGTATGTGGTTGAAAACAAACGCCTTCTAGCAAGTTTCCCCCAAGGCCTTTGTTGTTCTATTCTCCATCCAAAGCATAATTACTATATACAAAGTTACTGCAGAAACAACGCTGTTTTGCCCGAAAAGAAACATAGACTGTACTTTGAATTTTGCGCTGATGGTATACTGGTCACAGACTTGCGATGTCATCCTTCACTGGACAGATCTACCATTTGCATTTCTGGATTTTTATGGTGTTTGTTGGAGCACCCGAATTAACTGTATACAGACCGGGAAATGGAGATTTCCTGAATAGTGTCTCATTTTTAAACGAGACTCATTCCAACGCTGACTGGTGACTTGTTTTCACACAGCGTATGCAGAACGACCGTCGTCGTATGATTATCCGCCGAGAGAAGGTAAGTATGTTGCTTTCTAAACGAAATGCGTCCAGTGTCGTATTTAAAGATCACATCGTGGGCTGTGGAGTCGGAGTCGGAAGGATTTTCAACCTGAGGAGTCGGAGTCGTAGAAAATTTTAACGACTCCGGGCAGGCCTTTTGCTCACCAATTGTGACTGTTTGTGCCACAAACGTGCGTAAGCGTCACACTTGGCAATTTAAGCAGCTTGACGCTTTAGAAAGAGATGATCATGGCAGGCGGCAGCGCACTAACTTGCATACCTTCACTCAGGGGCCATTCCAGATCAGTAGCGTCCCTTGGGCTCATCACGCAACCTACTACGCTTTGTGAATGCAACCGTTCAGGGCTTGTATCACTGAAATTGCCATTTGCTCATTCTGGCTGGCACTATCGTTGCTCCGTGACGTTGGCTACGCAACAATGAATGAGAGTTCTCATGGGAGCTCGTCCATTGTTACGTAACGCATGTCACAGAACAATGATAATGCCAGTTAATCCTCCACGTCTTAGGCTCATTCATATTAGCCCGAGTTACCAGACAGTTTATCGTTCGTTTGAAATTATTCTGGAATGGGTACTGTCCATTGGATTGGAATTC
>Ga0210059_1003533_pt1 | contig 25056 bp, 9 predicted proteins | sample Ectturendosymbi2_FD_188042 | JGI IMG/M metagenome (GOLD analysis project Ga0210059, IMG submission 188042) | Ecteinascidia turbinata endosymbiont from Florida, USA - Sample 2 (SPAdes) (version 2) | ecosystem: Host-associated > Tunicates > Ascidians > Unclassified | place: Key West, Florida... | reverse complement strand
CCATACCCTCCAACGTAAATGGAAGCAAGTCACGGTTCAAGTTAGGCTCAGCACTAACGTTTACTGTGATAATTTCGAGGATATTTCATATTTGAAGATTTTCCTGAATGCCTCTGCGGGCCACTGAAAACGTTGAGGCGGGCCCCGTGTGGCCTGGAATAGATCATAATCGAAGACTCGGGCGAATCCCGAGTACCGGAGTCGCCACTGGTGGAGATACATTGAGATTCTCAGCAGCTTAACTTTCACTTGTGTAAACAAGTGTACGCTACTAAAACGCACGAAATAATTAAAAAATGTCTCGGCGGTTGACGGCATTTTACGCAGTTCTTGTTTGAAGTAAACCGTAAGGCAACCAGAAGTCAAAAATTTTCTGCCTTGTTTAAAGTTTAGGAAATGTCCACAAACCAATTTCACGCTGATACCACGAGGGATTCCAAAGTTATTAGGTCAAAAACAAGTCGAAACTTATGATCAGGTCAAAATTTATAGTTAGGTCAAAATTTTCTTGCAGCACAATTTTTTCTCTATCGATATTTCATTAAAGTTACAACAACAGATATAGATATGCTTTTGCAAGTTTAGTCACAGTTCTGATATAATAGTGGATTTTTTGCGACTTCTGATTTAGTAATGTTGTTTTGCCCACCACTGGACGATTGAATAGCCTAGGCGTGGTAGTACTTGGTCGAGGGTTCCCAACCTGGGGCACATTTGCGTACCTGAAGGAGTACATGTAAGGTTAGCAACAGAAAAGAAAATATATTTTACACGTTATGTATTTCCAAATATATGTACATACATCAGCCACAACAAATTAACTCTGAGACATAAAATCGGGGTCTACCTTCATATTTAAAAAAATCTGGAAGTTGTACTAAAAATTCAGTGTTTTTTTGGTATTTTACTCAGCCTTTTTGTCATAAGAAATTTTAGGGAGACATGCTCATCTGTCGAGGGAGTAATGCTCAAGGGGTATATGGTCAAAGAAAGATTGGGAACCCCTGTACTAGATTTTGATTGAAGTATAACATTGTGGAAGCGTCTCAGTGACTTCATTATATTTATTGACACTGGATATTCTCTTGTGCGTTTGGATTGATTTCGTCTACGGCTTGTTACCTCTAGTTTCGTTGAATCTTTCACACTTAACCTATCGGTTTGATTACTAATTTATGCTTTGTACTCCGCATTTCAATTGCAAATGCAGGAAATTGGTAGGTCAAAATTTGTATATTATGAAGTCAAAATCTTCAGTTTTTAGGTCAAAAATTGGTTGCCCTAGTTATCAGTGATTCCCCCTACTGCAGTGTACAGCAAACCACTGAATGTCAGCCTGTTTCTAAAGCATTTCTTGTTGGGGTTTCAGGGTTTTTAGGTGTTTTAGGGACCCGAACTAGAATGGAAAATCGAGTGCCTAGAATCAGAGAAAATTATCATCTGTTCCCTAGAACCAGAGAAAGTCGGGCCCCTAGAATCAGCGAAATCGGGTCCTTACATGTCTATACCGGGTACCAAACATTTTCCTTAAAAAAAACTGTTTTTTTAAATTCATTTCTCTCATTGTAAATGCTCTCTAATTTTTGTGCAGTACTTTTAGATTACAAAACAAACTGTAATAGCAAGCGGATATGCATACAAAATCCAGGTTAGTTGCTGCAAATTGACTGGTTCTGCCGTATTACCACTAATGAACAAAAACTAGATCTATTTGAATAAGATTTCAGGACTGACGATGCGTGGTTGCACGTGAAATGGATTTTCCCTTTAAAAATTTGCAGATAGATTCCTTGCTTATCGCACATGTGGAGAGCAGTTACTTGGATACAGGCACATGAAAGCTTGAATCATCGCAAAAAGATGAAAGCAGAGCCCAATGGGCTGATTCCTCGAAAGCTTACAGCAAACTTAGGGCTTTCAATTGCCATTTCAGTTAGTGAGTGTTCGATTCTGATGTTCAAAATATTTCAATATTCCTTTTGTATTTTCTTAACAAGAAACATGATGTTCTTTTATTTTTAATTCTTGCAAGCAAATTTGGAGTTGAAAAGGGCGGCAATTTTTCGGTTGGCCCCGAGCGACACTCAGCCTCGCTACGCCACTGCTCCCATTGCTACCGGACTGTATGCAGTGATACGGGCAACTGGTTCAAATTACATTGTGCTTTGTTCTATTTTTCTGCAGATACCACTGAAAACGCTCGACAAGCGTCCAGACAGTCATCGTCACCAGCAGAGGCTCGATCTGGTAAAATAATCTGTTGCTAGTGATAAAAATTACCACTGTTGCTACAGTGACATGCGAAAAGGCGTGGTAAACCCTTTTCTGCTGTAAATTTCATAGCAAATGTGACACCGATTTATGTACTACGTATGAACAGCTCAGCAGTTAAAGATTCCTCACTTTTAAAGCCATCACCACAGGCTATAAAGTCATTATTTAACAGTGATTTTGTTCACGCACTTTTTCGAACTCTGTGAAATTGGTGAAAGTATACGTAATTGTAATTTGGTCAAAATTTTTTATAAATTACAATTACACAAGCACAAAAAAATCTCAATTACAATTATGTCTGAATGTCTGCTTCAAACTGCATATTGTGCGCTACGTGGAAATTACCATGTCGCAATAATTTCTAACATCTAATGACGTACTCAATTTCAACAATATCAGGCCGTGACCCTTCAAAAATTCTTCCGTGGCCCACAGGTTGAGAAATTCTGGTCTACCTTATTCTAATAGAACTTAATCATAAAGTAGCAGGCGTATTGTAATTCATACTGTTTACATCTATTTGGTCAGCTATCAAAGCGTCTGATTCTTTTTCCTCCCCGAAACTGCGACGACGGCCTCTTAGAAGCGGAAATACCGATGCAGTTCCTTCCGCTGTTGAGGTAAAGGATGTTGACGTTTTTGTTTCACTCAGCCCTTGCCCATGCAGATTGTCGATGCACATTAACTTGCGTTTTGTGGCGTTGTATTCACCAATTGATTATCAGAATTGTGGACCAGCAAAAGTGGCCGCGTACGTTTCTAAAACGTTCAATCGATTTTTTCTGTTGACAGGTTTCTCTAAATTCGACAACTTTCGTTGGACAAAGCAATCTCAGTTCGTCTTTTCGGAATAGCTCAACTCTTCCAATCCCAACTCCGAAACTGTGGACTCGACAGTATCAGAAGGTTCATTTACTTTTCTGCTGAATAGAGTCATTGAAGGTTGTGGACTATGTCTCCATATGATCGACACGTTGCAAAACTCTAGCATGGTTATTCCACAAAGCTATAGTTCGCAAAACAATACGACGCCATATTTTAAATTCTTTAACTGATCACTTTCGTTGGGTGTTATCGATTTCGCACAGATTTAAAAGTAAATAAATAAATGTGAGACTTAACGTTATTTGCTTCAGTTGCGTAACAGAAATGGTTGCAAAGCCCTTTGTTCGCCTGTTTGTAAAGAAAACGTAAGACTCGATCGTATTGGCCAAAGCGGACTTCATAGAAATTTGAAACAAGACTCATTTTGAAACTTCAATTGCAAGTCATTTGCTTTGACAACCAAGTTAGAAATGCCACTTTCTGTGCAAAGTGAGGAACAACACCAATTTCGTCGACTGCCTCCAAATGACCCCTGAAAAGATATAGTCGAACCATGTATGCTATCAAATAGAGTTAAAGTTTAAACAATTGGATCGGAGTAGAACGATTTTGTAGTTCAACTGACAGTTTCGGACGTTGATCCAATCAACTCTGACAAATCGGTTCAACTCAGTTGCAAACTGTTTTATTTAAAGATAAATATCAATCAGACCTGTGCAGCACAAATTTTTTTTACGGCGGACGAGTGTTATAAACGTGAATAATTACAGATTACGCTGCTTCGTATTGCCTAAACCGCTGTACGCTTTCTTAGACACGAAAATAATTTGAACTCGAAAACTGTTTCAAAAATTTGTTGGAATGTGATGTCATCCAGCATCGGGCACTTCTTTGCTTTGGAAATTTTCGAATACGGTATTTTCCGCCTAATAAGCCGAATTTCAGGATCTAATTTTTGGACCTGATTTTTGGGGGTCGGCTTATTGGACGGATCATCAACTTTGGGCCAGAAAAAATATACACTTCAATCTCAGAAATTTATTGAATCCATCAATTTAATCATCTTCATCGTCAGAAGCATCGAATAATAGATTCCAATCCTCGGCAGATACCTTGTTGTCGTACGGGTCATTTTCTGGTGTTATTAGCTGAGCAAGTACAATGTTGTCTTCCTCGTCGTCGTCCAACTACAACATATCATCTTCCGTTCCATCCATTGCATTCGAGATGCCACATTTTTTAAATGACTTCTCACTTAAAAATGGCCTCGGCTTACTGGGCGGTAATACGAAAAAAAACTCATTTTCAGAGCTAAAAATTGGCCTCAGCTTATTCGACGATTCGGCTTGTTAGGCGGAAAATACGGTACTCTTGTTTTTCAGAATATCCCGTTTTTTCTTTATCAGGTTGGCTTGACACTATAAAGTCTGTTGCCTGCACACTGTCATTTTCCATCCTGAACACGTGTTGCGTTGGTTGGTAATGTGGGCACGGCCGTAGTTGTTGCTCAAGGTGTAACGTTGTGTTTAGCTAAAATCATGCAAGGTGAGAAATGAGAGCGTTGCGATAAGATCCTAAACAAACATTGAGCGTTTTAAATTCGTAAGCAATGGAGTCATCATCACTTTAGCAGTTGGCGATGACTACACGCGGTCCTTCAGTTTTGTTGTCATGCAGCACATGGAGTGTTTTTAAATCCAAACGTTTATCCATGTTTGTTCAGGCTGCTGGTTTGCCTTCATCCACAACACCAATCGCAGGTCAAGACCGGCAAGCTTATGAGGTTCGTTAAGTTTTGTTTGCGTTGGTCTGTCTCTGACGCAATATTTAGGCTTTTCCTTCCTTTCAGGGGGATGCTTCTAAAAAAGCTGCTGGTGCGCAGTTCCGTTCAGTGGCACGTAAACTGTGGCAAGTCACCAAAAGCATTCCGGTCGTTGTATATTTTACGAAGCAGGTAAGGTTGTGCTAGCCTCATTAGTTGTGTTCTCGATACAGTTCCGCATGGTGTTATTGATTGGTTAGAGCGTTTCAAGCAGGCGATCGGAACACCAATCGCGTGCGAAAGATTTGACAGTCAGTCGTGCCACTGACCCCTCGACTTGATTTTGGAGAGTGAATTTCTGAATTTTTAAGTTCAAACGTGCGTGCTGTTGTTTGTCTGGTTAGGGAAAAGTCAAGTCGTAGATTGAACACGTGCGTCCCACGCTCTTTGTGTGCGCGCCTACTGACGTCATGTTGTTCACGCACAGATGCCAGAACGCGCCGCTGCTAATCTGTTCTCCGGACATTACCTCTGCACGTGGGCGCTGCAGAGCATCTCGTTTTTGGTCGCAGCGTCCTTCACCGAGGATAAGTACGGAGTGGTGCAACGACGCCTGCCGGAAATTATTGCATCATTGTTGAACTTGCACACGGTGAGTGATGGCTTGCGAGACGATTGTGCAAAGCATGTACCTATATAATTTTCGAAGTTTCCACTGCCTCATTGAAATATTTAAAACCTTTTGGGTTAGCGGCTTTCACTGATGTCAAGACATGCTGCGCCTCTTGGCACATGGCATGTTTTACCCCAGCTGTGAGAACATATGATTGGGTTGACATCTGCAATCCAGACAAACAACGTCTGTTCCATGTGCCCATGATTGGTGTGTTCAGAAACTAAATAAGCAACGTATATACACTGTTAGATTTGGCCATGATCTTAAGAAAGTTCACAATTATTTGCTTTGTTTTCTGAACCAAATTTTGTGCTAACAAGGCGAAAATAAATTAAAAAAACAAAATTGTCTTTTCGCAATTAACATCATACTGGTCCCTAATCATATTTTTCCACGGTAGGCGTTATTAAACAAATATTTATTTTTGGAGCGACAATCCTGCGTGAAAATGTGGGAGACTGTGCGTTATCTTTTTGCAACACACTCGTGGACTAAGCGCGCAAAAGCTCTTCTTAATGTTGGTGACAACCGCGATCAATTATGAAGCAGATAGACATACAACTCACGTTCAGAACCATGCCTTTGGGCCTAAGTTTTCAAGTCCTGCTGACGTGCTTGTTGCCTGTTGCTGTTCGTACACTAGTGTAGTAAGATCAGATAAGTGACCTCTAGTGCGTCGTGCGCAAGACAATGCCGCCATCACTTCTTCCACAGGCTTTGGAGAAGCACAGCAAACTGGCAGTGGCATCTGCCACCAGATCTGCGTCGTTGTTGCTGCGGGAGCAGCGCGGACTGCGAGCAGAGACGAAGAGCGCTATCTACCGGATTGCCAATACTTTCGCCGATCATTTCAACGCCGTCACCATCAGCAGCGAACACCAGCGAAAGCTGCGCGCTTTTGTCGACCACAGAGAATAAGCTGACAATGCGTCGATATCATGAGCATTCACTGCCCAGCTGAACCTGTGTTTCCTAGAAAAAATGACATAGAACCCTGTCGCAGGAGCAGTTGTTCAAAGCTGGACCGTTGTTTTTGTAGTTCAGGCTGCTTGTTCTTCGAGTAGTTCGATCGCTGCTGGTGTGTGAGACACTTGCTGTGATACCAAAAGTATGCGTTCTAACGTCTCTTCGACGAACCGTGAAAACTAATCACTTGCCAAACTCTGCTTTGGCCGAAGAAACTTCCTATTACCAATTGCAATCTGCGATGAATAATTTCAATCGCAGCTGACTGCTGAAGCTTCGTTTAGTATCGGTGTTTCTGAGCTATTTTCAGTGTAATGGAAGTGGTTGTTAATGCTGAATATGCTGTTTGCGTAGGCTGTGCGAGGAAGCGGCGCAGCTGTAGAATTTAACCGCGAGATTTTTGGCATATTCTTGCTAAACCCCTTGGCCATTTTTCCCTCAAGACCTAAACTGACTGTTGTTTACTTGTATCGGGTTGGTTGGCACAGGTCATGCAATACTGATATCGAAAGTCGTCAAAATTTGGAATTAACAACAAAGCCTTAAAGTACCTTCGTTTTGTTAATAACTGCCTAAGAAGTTAGCCCAATCTCGGCGCCAAATTTCCAAACAAACTTTTAGTCTGTCTTGTCATTTTTTGTGGTATATCGGTTTTAGTGTTGACTTTTAATTATATTGGTCTGTTTCTGGTTTCACTGATATTGGCGGCGGTTGTCCATCTTTGCCGCGATTACGCCCCACATGCGCATTATAGAAGTTTGCAGGTTATGATGGTCTGAGGGCAAATGAGCGGTTGCCGATATAACAAGGTGAACAGCAGAAAGACTAGACTAGGCTGTGAACATCAGTAACAATTAATGGGAACGCAGATATATACTTGGTCCTCCACAATATATGCTTTGAGCAAGTGATCCTTTAAGACACAAAGCAGTTGAACTTTTGAGTTTGACCTGTGACCTTGCACACTGCTTGATCTCTTCGGAAGTGAGGCGAGAACAGCACTCCCGAAGATTTGATGAAACATTAATTAATTATCAAATGGAACTAAAAAGTACGGTGCACGCTGGGTAGCATATTGACTGCAAGCTTCACTTAAAATATTCTAGCGACTTTGGTATGTCTGTATTGGTTGATTTAAGTCATGTTTTTGCTTGAACTGTATGTGCAACTGTTATGCGTTTTTTCACTCGCACAACAATGACTATCACCAAACTATCGCAAATTGATTTAGTAACACGTTACAACTTACACTGCACCCTCAGGCTATGCGTTGCCGGCTTGTTTGGCTTGCTTCTCCTCAATTGTCATGATTTATACACGCAGAAGAATTTTACTTGCTCCACCTACTTTTAGGCAAATTGCCCGCTAGCAACTAAACATCACACTTCATAGAACATCTCTGATGCAAGAGTGTTTTTTTGACTGTTGTTCAACGTCACAAGCTGATTAACAGGGGTTCTGAATTATCAGAAGCGACAGCAACCCGCCAGCAGTTACTGCAGCACCTACGAAGGTCCTGTTTGCATGGCCTCACATGTTGTCGGGAACTTTTGCAAACTGTTGTTCGATTTGTTTTTAATACAAGTTTACAACGCCTGAAGTGAGCTTTTGTGCTTGATTTTGAGTTACCAGTTGTTTTGAAAACCGAGGGATGTTGACTTGTAGCTATAACGTCATACGTATCGGCAGATTTTTTTCTATGAGCGAAACAGTTAAAATTTTGTTGTCGAAAGCCAGGTGAAACCCGACTACACTATTGGAAGCTTTCGTAGACGTTTACATTTGTCAGCATATTTCGAAGCGTAGCTCTGTAGCCATAAATCTTTGAAAATATGGCTCTACAAAGCAATGCAAAAATGTCACGACGTATTGAAAAACTGTCTGTTACAAAAAAGGTATTATTAAGCAGTCGGTTAACGTGACCATTTTTTTAAATAATCTCAATTTCAACCGCTTGTACAGATTCATCTCAAAGTTTTATGTTTTTGATGAGCATCTTTTGAGGTCTAGTAACGACGTCTTGTATATTGGAGTAGGCTTGAACAATGTCAAAACAAGATTGCACAGCGTGCATTTGTAAGACTTCCGTGAAAAAGAACCAGCTTCAGGGCAAATTTCAATGGCGTAAGTTCAGAGGAAGGTTTTGTGTGGGGCCAAAGGATCTGGACAACCACCACTGAAGACGAGCTGCAGCGTGTTTGGCGAGATCTAGACTATTGACATGTGTGCCAAGTCACAGTTTAACCCTACTGAAAAATTGTGAAATCGTTAATTTTTATAAATAAGTTTTGTTCTGTTAAACATTGAGTCAGTATAATTTCATATACCTGGAGTTGTATTTTTCATATATGCAGTAGCGTAACTAGAGGTTTGAGCCAGGGGAGGCAAAACTTAGCTAAAGGGGACCAATAACCAACAGAAAAGTTAAGAAATGATAGTAAATGTGAATGTCGTAGATGTCCATACTAGCTAAAAAACACCCCGAAAAACGCAAAAAAACAATTTGCTGAAAACCGAAAGACTACTAAATATCAAAATGTCAGCTGAAGGGGCCCAGCTTTTATATATACGTTGCCAGGGGGAGACTCGCCGTCAATTACGCCACCGCTCAGGTGATAAGGAATTATTTGAATACTATACTATCCCCGCCACAAGTCTTCATCCAGCTCTGTCCAATTGCGGTCCGCATGCTGCCTAGTTGAATGTTTTGTACGGCCCGCTTGAAGGTTTCATTATGGTGTATGTACAACATAATGAAAACTAATCCTAATTTTGATATCTTAAATTTGACGTTTTTGATATACAGTCTGCGGCGTCAGTGCCACTCTATCACGCCTGCATTGCGTACTGGCAGATTTCCATGTGTTCACGGAGATGCAAACTCCTAGTTTTCTGATTCCTACCTCAGTTGTTCCATTTGTACCAAAATGTGTTCTATCCTTGTTCCATTGGCACTTTAAATTGGCCTCTATGACATTACAGTTGTGGAGTGATTAGAGGTGCCAAAATTCGTTATTACTGCCTTAAGGTTCGAATGCTTTCAGCAGCTCAAGCTAAATTTCAGTTTGCTGAGAACAGCGTAAGTCATTCAATGTCCGGCTCTCATCAAGAGATTGACTTAACTTTTGGCCTGTGACGTCACAAGATTACGTCATAAATATTAATGATATGTGGAAATAATAGTGATTGAGCGATCATCCCCTACCTAAACACTTTGAATCCGCACATGGGGCCTCCCACCACGTCTGGGCCCCATCCCCTCCACCATCTAAATCCGGCGCTGGAACAATAAGCAAGTTTAGCGCCCCCATGTTCAAACCTAAGGTCTTTCGGAAGCAAATGTACTGTATTGAAGCAGGGGAAGACCCAGCCAGTATTTTTAGGGTGGGGCGATTTCAGTAATATTTGATAGTCAAGTCTCATTATGGCTTCGCTATACTGTAAAAGAGATGAAGTATACTTCACAACACTGTTGCGACAAACCAATGTACAACAAAATGGCCTTTAATCACCAATGTTATTTTCTGAAATGTATAAACCCTGATGAAAGAAGTTACTTTCGTAGGTTTTAGGGGTCGATCGCCCCCCCTGGATCTGCCCCTGTGTTAAAGAAATTACTTTTGACATTGTTGGGCCTTTTCGGCGCCCCACGCAGTGATTCGGCGCCCGCATGTTGAGTCGGCTCCGGGGAATTGTGCCCCCCTCATTACGCCCCTTCTCTATGCATTCATAAACTGCGAAGCTGCATCAACACCGCGCCCTTACCTAACACAATAAATCGGGTGTGTCACGCCAGCACCACTAAGCATTATGACAAAACTGTGGTATGGTGACATGCTATAACACGAGGGTCAGCTCAGACATTGTGACAGAACAAGAACGCTCGCTTGCTATATCTACGAGACCTCGTCCTTCTCACGCTATAAGAAAGGATAAGTCAGTCCGTACTGCTGCAATGCAGGCAAGAATATATTAGTCAGAATCTGGTTGAGACGTGTTTAAGTCCGTGGCTGTGAGAATCTGACTGTTATGCAAATAACTGCTGTTCCCACTCAGACTTCTTCGATGGCTACTAGTGTCCGATAAATAGGCTGAATACAATGCTCCAGTCCAGAGACTAAGGTAGAGAACATTAGTTAGTCCTCGAAAAATTAGCAGTTACTATCGTTGTCGTACTAGTTGAGCAAAAATGTTAACTCATGCAAGAGATTTGTTAGTCTTGTTTAGAGCTAACTTTTTCTGTCCAAATGTGGCTTTCTGTTCGATGTCCAAGGCCTTGTGAAAAGGTCCTGACTGTGAGAAACTAAAATCTACGTGTGACAATTTAGGAGCTGTGTACAGTTCAGATGTAGATGGCAAGCAGTTATACGAGAAGAGTCTAGATTGCAAAATGCTGGTTTCAAGAGGTGTAACTTAAAATTATCGCGTCCTGAATCCTGACATTCTTCCAATTGGTTTGCAAGTAATGCTGACGATGGCATTTAACAGTATTTACTGCAAGCCGCGAACGATCTTTCAGTAAATTGAAACTGGCCCTTTGAAACCTCCGGGCCTCATTGATTAACAATAAGTCAGGAAAGGTTATGCGATATAGTTTTGATGAGAATAGAAAGGGACGAAATAGCAAAAGCTAACTGTACTTTGATGAAATCATAGACCACTTTGCTTCGATAAAGGCACAGAAAGTGTTGTTTTAATTGGCATTTTGGTGTGATTTAACCGGAAAAGGCTGGATATGGAAATTCAGGGCACTAACTAACAGGAAAGCAACCAGCAGCAACAGATCCATCACTGACTTCACTCTACTACTACTAGGTTGCACTATCGTTATATAGGCATAAGTGAACTACGATAATTCGCTTGTGGTGACTATCACAGTGACCTGTTACTCATGGGCACCATCTAGCGGTGACCATTTATTTTCATGTGGCGCTATCTCCAGGCCGCCACATTCGTCAGAAAAGTTTTTATCAGCCGATTTGTAGAACGAAAGAACAGAAAACGAGATTACAGTGTTTAGCTAGAGCGATGCCGAAATCTGTAATGCCATCAGCAGCTAAAAATGGCGAAGTTTTAAGGAGAAAAAGCGGAAGAATCTGACAGTGTTAGCCAAAATGCCGCGACTGAAACGTTTTTTTCCAGCAAAACTTAAAGTGGCGTTAACCAGTGCACCTGAAAATGTAGGTGAAAATCACGACATAAGTTTCGAAGCACCTTTCACACTCGGACTGGCTGTCCATATTGACGTGTTGTTTCTGTTTGTAATCTTTGGTTTCTGTTTATTGTTCGGCTGAATGTTGTTTCTTGCCGATTCACTCTCTAGCCTGTGGAAATACTTTTTTTTAGTAAAAATACACTGTAGTGTTTATATCATAAACTCTCTTCTCGTAGTTACTGTATGTTCAGTTGAGTAGACTACCGTATTTATTCGAGGCACGGCATCTCCCCATCAGACCTAAACAGGTGTTGACATGACACTTGATTTCACTGAAAATCATCGCCAAAATATATCTGTACAGCACATTACTTGATACCTAAAGATACTAAAAATTAACTTACGCTAACAATTAGTCAAAAACGCTTCTTCGTTTCATTAGATAGCTGGCCTTGTTTGTGGAGCCTGATATAAAATAGTCAATGATCGCATGGGTGGTCTCAGGGGGGGAAACGGGCATTTTCCCCCTGGAGATTGGGATTAAGAACCAAATATTTCTGGAAAAACCTGAAGTTGGCATCTTAAATTCCGATTAATTGATTTGATTCTTGCGATGATAGTTTTTTTTGCCGGTATGAAACACACACTGCACAAGAGTCAGGTTCACAGTTATAGTGTCATGCAGTGATGAGCTGCAGTTCACTCATATCCCCTCCTTTGCCTGCAGAGGCGGGTTGCGCATGTCGCGAGCGGATTCTTCTGCTGTTGGTCTTTATTGCGTAACAATTCCATGACAGCAAACCTGCAAAGATTCACTTTATATTACGGTAGCCGGCGTTTTGTTGCATGAGACTGCTGAACGCACACATCTTGGCAGGTAATGCAGCGAGACAATGACATGCTGGTAGCGGTAAGCCACATACATTTGTACTTCGTGAAAAGAAGCATGAGTGAGTCTGTAGCAATGCTTCCACAAGTTGGAAAAATCCATTATCAGCGCGAGTGTGACCAATGTGCTTGAGTGTCAAACTACACTTATGCAGGCTTTTTTTCATGCAGTATAAAATTACGTGGCTTGTTAGAATACATCTATGAAGGCTTGTGGAAATAAGTCTTAATTGTTAATGGTTAGTTCTGACATCTGAGTGAATACTGAGTGCAAAGCTATATGTGCTGTGGCGAGTTTTCAGAATTTATCTGGTCAATTTTGCAAAACCTACGTGGTGTTCCAATTTTAGTAAGTTTGTCCGTAGTCGTGTCAACATACAGGTTAACTTAATTGCCCGGTTTGTGTACCAAGGTTTTTATTGATCGCTTTGGACGAGATCCCAGACGTTTGCAGCTCTTGTTTCTCAGTGATGCTGACAAGTCTTGCTAGCTGATTCCGCAATCAGGGGAAGAGCAACCTGGCGATCCCCCCCAAAATTTTCAAAAACATGTTCAGTTGTTAGTTCAGATGAATATATCAACTGGGTGCGGCCCAGCTTGTAAGTAAAATAAAGTTATAATTTGCGTTTTCGTTGAAAACCATGGCAATCCAATGCTTCTTTCTTTCCAGATCATGGCAATGCATACTTGAAAAGAAATGCTCTGCGTTGAAAATCTGCGGATAGCCTACCGTGTAAATTGTCGTAATACTAATTTACCTGGCTATTGCTGCCAACGAAGCGTTTTTTTGTGATTGTTACCGTAACATGGGGCATTTTCTTTGTAGTGTAGAAAGGATAAAGCGATTTGTGAACGGCCACTTGCATTGCATCGTCAGCAATGTTACCTCTGAGTGCGCAAATACTCAGGACCACCAGAACTGTTGCGGAGTGAAATCTCATTCTCGCGTACTTGCAACATTCCAAAGCAATGGAAAAGCATGCAAACAGGAAGCTATTTGAATTAAATGTTATTTTGTTCGTATTTTGATAAGATTGTATATTTATTATATAATTCACAAAGTTTGTAATTCATTGAAAACTCCGCTTACTCAGCCCTAAAATAACCACGCTCACTAAAACAAATATTTGCTCAGTGCAAAATTATTTTAGAGGGAACGCTGATCGTCAGCAATTTGAAAATGATAAACAAAATGTCGACGTTGCCCTCCCCCCTGGAAAAAGTTCTGCTGACGCCCATGAATGATCGTGCTTTCTCGCTTTCACTTTTTCGTTACTTTCGTGCTTTCACTCATAACGAATTGTTTGTTTCTTTCCGTTCACTTAATTTCGGTTGCAAAATAAACAGAATCAACCCGCTACAATTGTTGTTATTTCATCAAAATTACCTGCAATAACAAATGTTATACACAAATTACTATGGGTGTTGCAGACTATTCCCAACGACAATTAAAACCTGTGAGGTTCCCCATTTGAAGAGCACTGATCTAAACCGTATCCAAGTGACTACGCTCACTTGCTGAAACATACAAGTCAAACAGCACTACTGCCCTATGCTGGCTACTGCCATCGGTAATTGTGCTGTAACAAACGTACCCTACAATGAGAACAAGTATTATGTCGTCACGCGAACTGTTTATCTCGAGTCCTCGATGTACCTGCGCCGACGCCAGTGACTTCGTCAGATTGTTATGTGCCACATTGCTTGTTGGTTCCGTAGCGGCGCAGTGTTAAAGTTTGACCAGTTTTATCACTCAAGCTTCTTCTAAACCAAGCTCAGATTGGTTTCCTCGTAAATGTACGTATGCAAAAGTGATTGATTTACGCAATATGGTCCAGTGAAGCATTGGGTTCATTGCAAATCGATATCGCATCCTCCCCCACCAAATTAGCCTGTGTCCGCTACTGGCGGCTTACAATCAAGGGCCGCTTACATTTTTTATTTCTTTACTTTTTTGAAAGGTATAGATGACGCTCAGTCTTTCCTTGGCTACGTTTTGTCGACCAAACTCTCCTTTCGCATTCGATTTTCTTCAGCATTACGTGCACACGCTATCACAGGAGGGATTATGATAAACAGAAGGCAGTTGTAGTGGTGTAAGCATCATTAATAACAGGGTTGCCAATTTAAACTGGTAACGCACGAGTACGTGAACGTCGCGAATGCATATCAGAGGCTGAAGTCGCCTATGCTCAAGTGCGGTTTACAATCAAGGTCAGCTTACATTAATTTTTAACACCATTTCATGCGACTTACAATCAAAGGCGGCTAAAAATGGAGTTAATACTGCAGGCACTTAATCGACTATCGGAAAAAGCAAACGAGAACGTTGCGAATCAGCGAAAACAAATTTTACAAACGATGACGTCATGAAATACGTCATAGCGGCCCTCCAGTGAAAATTGCCCCGGTCCCGCCTCCTTTTATCCGGCTTTGGTTGTTACAGAAGGGTTGATGTTTTTCATTTTGATTTCCATTTCATAAATACAAGGTAAGCGCTGCCATTAGGCGAACTATGTTTCAATTTGGTATAAATTCTATTCCTCTACAGAACAGTCGCCAGCAAGGGCGTCCGCAGAAATTTTTCCAGGGGGGGCAACGTCAACTTTTGCTTATCTTTTTCAGGGTGTTGGCGATGCAACGCAAATGGACATACACAAACGAGAAAGTGCCCACTGTTACGGCAACAGTTGCATACAGTGTTGTCCCTGTAAGAAATCTTTGCACTGAACAATCGTTTTAGCGAGCATGGATATTTTAAGACTGAGTTAGGAGAGTTCTAAATGAAATACAAATATAGTGAATATTTAGAATAAGTGTAAATCTTATGAAAATACGATCAAAGTACACATTTAAGTCAAATAGCTTCTTGTTTTCGTACTTTTCCGATGTTTTGGAAAGTTGGAAGGGCGCGAGATGAGATTTCACTGCGCAAATCGTCTGATGGTACAGTGTATTTTGCGCACCGTAAAGGAAGCATTGTTACAAAAAATGCGCTTTGTTGGCAGCAATGCTTCTTCACCCATAGCATAAACCAGGGCTGATCAAACTTGTTCAATGGAAGAGTCATTTGCAGAAAACTAAAAACACCAGTAAGCTCCGCAGAATCAGTTTGTAGTGTCAATACAAATACGGTAAAGACTGCAATTTTACATTAAATGATGTACACTAATTGTCAATATCAAGTTTTGTTTGATTTTCCAGTCCCCAAAAATCTGGACAGTAGGTTGTTGAAGCTGTGCGAATTTATTCTCCCAAGTGTTCATTTTTGAGGGTTGCACGATGGTTTGTTTTTGCGAACTTCATTACAGAGAAAAAAAATTCACAGCAATATGTTGTGTTACGTACAGAAATGAGTTGTACACTGGTCTTCTAAATTCTGGGCATTTTCTTTCTGGATCCTGTCGCCAGTAATTAAGTGTAGAGTGGCATTGACTAAAGTCTTTTTAGAGTCAGATTTTCTTGCATTTTGTTCAGTTTCATTTATGCAGTAAACAAGTTTGTAACAAACGGTTAGTGAACTGGACAGCCATCACCGGCTACGTTAACATTGAATGGATTTACAAGGAATGCAAAGCAATATTTTTTACTTTTGGAAATGGTCACATCTGGCTTGGAATACCTCCATTAGTCTTATAATTTATTTTAGCATTCTTTCACTTTGTGTTCTGCAATTGCCTCTTCGCGAAAAGAATTCATTATCATTCTAACATTGGGAAAATGACAGAATGCTTTTGACAACTTGTCTTTGAAAAATTTTAATTTTTTTCTGTGAACTTACGTAGCGTAACTTGCGATTTAGGTTCACTGTCGTTGTTATCAAATCGCGCAGACTCCCTGGTGACTAACTTCACGAACTTGTGTAAACATATTAATGAGGAAACAACTCCCTATCAGCTTCAGATGTTGTTATTCATCTATGGAAGAGCCACACAAAGTATGTCGGCGGCCCGCAGTTCGCCCACCATTGGTATACTATAAACCTACGTGGATTACCGCTATCTGCAGTCACTGTCTCGCTGCATTACTTGCCGAGATGTCTGCGTTCAATAGCTACAGTACATGCGGCAAAACGCCTACCACCGTGACTTGATGCGCATCTTCGAATATTTGTTGCCATGTTATTGTTACAAAACAAAGGTCAATAGAAAACAATTCGCTCCTGTGTTTCCCAGCCTGCCTCTGCTAGCAAAGGAGAATTAGTGAACTGCAACCTCATCATTGCATGTTACCATAACAGTGAACCTGACTCTTGGGCAGTGTGAGTTTCATATCGGCATACAAACTGTCATTGCAAAAATTAACCCAACTAATCAGCATTAACTGATGATTTCACGTTTTCTAATTTTGCTTCTTAGTCCCAATTTCCAGGGGGGGAGCAAATGCCCGTTTTCCCACTGCGGACGCCCATGGTCTTCAAAAAGTTTTAAATAGGGGGGCTTTGCGGTTCTACGGGCGGTGTTTTCGTTTGTGTGGAGGGGCTTGGCATTCTAAAAATTGACAAAAACTCCACTAATTTATAGTTTTTCACGTTTTAATTTGGGGGGCTTGGAGCTTTGTTTGTGGGGCTAAGCCCACCAAAGCGACGATACTGTTCCTCTAATAAACTTTCTAAATAAAAAAACGCCCTTATTTCCGAAATGTGCAACGACATTACAGTTATGGAGTGATTAGAAGTGATATGTAGAGAAGGATCGTTGTATAGGAGTGGGCGCTTTCATGGATCTTGCCTAGGTTGCTTACAAGTCTATCAAGAGCGTGCTGTCAGGGCCAGCAAGGCATGCCCTGCAAGCCATACTTTATCAAGTTCACTACAAAGTTTTAAGGTTACAATCTCTTTTCTTGATTTTTTTCTGGCTGCGCCGCTTTTACGGGATTGGTTAATGCCTTCAGTAAATTATCTTTCAGCCACACAGTGTAGTCACTAGTCAGGTTAGGAAACGCTGACAGGATTATTGGCTTAGTATCGTATAGTTAACCAGCTAAATTTCGATTATGTGAGGCACCACCTTAATTTATTTAACCAAACAGATTCCAGCTGCTTCACACCTTAACCAACATACAGTATTGGCGTTCGCGAACGTCAGAGCGTGTTGTGCATGCGGAACGTCGTGGATGGTTACGTCACCAGACTAGCAATGGGCCTGCGAGTGTCGGACGCTTCTGCAATTGAATCATCGCATAAGGCCGCAACAGGCTTGAAGAGAATAACGTCATCATAAGCAAACACTTCTTTTAAATTTAAGCCATGAGGGGGCGCTGAAAATGGATCTTGCCTAGGAGGCTGGAATGGCTTGCTCCGGCCCTGATCGGAGCGACCCATGTCCGTAAAATGTTTCAAAACTTGGTTTTCATTCGCAACACAATACAAAGAGCTATTTGTGCTCTTAACCGAAAGAGTAGACTTCATTGTTTGGGTTGCGTGTATTAACTATTCGTGCATAATTATTTACACTGAAAAGAACAAAAAAATTCATTTCAGCATACTTGAATTCGCAGTGTGTAAAACAAATAATGTTTTTTGCCTGCATGTGGCACAGACATGTAAAGCTATATCAAGGCGGAATCTAACAATCCAAAGCGCGCAGATTCTATTAAAATCGTTGAGGGCCGAAAAAATCTACATTACTTTGAAGTAGCATTAACTACTTTCAATGTGGGTTATTAGGCTACTACTGTACGTACGATCAGCTTCAAATAGTAGGATATGCAAGATATCTAGCTTTCGATGTATGTAAGTTTTATATTTTCTGTGATGTTTCAAGTAGCCTGAGTAACCTATCTACTTCTGTTAAATGCCGCCTCTAAAATCTTTGCCTCGAACCCCCAAATTCCTGGATCCTTATGACATTACATAATGAAAGTTTCCAATGTTCCTGTACCAATCGTTTGATGTACGGCGACTTTTCCAGTGAAAAAAGAAAAAAATTCGCGTTTCTTTGTAATAGTTTAAGACTAAGTTTATTGTCTTTCCTTGATTTAGTCTACAAACTCTTTTCAGTTCTATACGGCGATACAGTTTCGTTGTTTTTAATCTTCCTTACTTCACAAAATTGGTATAGATTTAAGCTTGCCTAATATTTCTGACAAAAAGTGAGGATACTATATCTGTATCATTGATACAGGGATACCCCGAACTTCCTGTATAAGTGCTTCTAAATATCCCTGCATTTATATTGTGGAACCGGCGGTATGTCACGCACTTAACCATGGACGTCGGAAGGATTTTTTCCAAAGGACGGCCACTGGGGTATTTTCCAAAGTTTTTCTAGGGGGTGGCCAAAAGTGGTGATTGTCTTTTCCCACTCAAAACTAGGAAAACAACTTTTTTGCTGAAATTTTCAAAATCCGGGGCCAAGGCCCTTCCCTCCTACCCCTCTTCCAACGCCCATGCACTTAGCTACATTGATACGAAACCATTACAGATAGAAACGTCGATACCAACGGTATCGAACAGATCAAGATTGCTGCATTGTTCTTAAAAGCTGTGGCTGTAATTTTATAAAAGCTTGTGGTCTGTTATTCTAGTTACAGTATTTTTGTAGTTTGTCTTTTTGTAAGGGTGATACGACGCAGGGCGCATTAAAACACTGAAGGACTTGCTATGGGAAAAGTTTCAAAAGACCAAGGCAGACGCGTTGGGCTTGCACACGGTGACAAAATTTACAAATAAATTTTTGGTAAAAATACACCTAGAAACTACAATATTTGTGAACGTCATCGAAATTGCGGTATCTCAATGTTGCAACCTCTGCACAAAATTTCCATAAAAAACAGCCTGCTCATCACTGAATGAAGCGTGTGTTGGACTCATCTTAGGTTTGCTTCTGAAGGATTCCTTTCAGCATTACAATAAATAGAAAATTTCTGTTTCAGCAAAAATCAACCACAGCTGCAGCTCATGATAAAGCTTGATAAATGGTCTTGGTCTGCTCGGACGACAGTGCCTAATATTGTGTACACGCATCTTTTAATGGTGGTTTATCTGTTTTTGGTGCTATTGTTTCGCTGCTTATCACAGTGTTTTCTTTGCGATTGTTGCTCTATTGATGTCCCACCTTGCGTGATATGTGATACCGTTACGAACACACTGGCATTTGTGCGAAGCCTTTTCGTATTTTCCATGAGTTGCCTGTGGCACGTTGTCGTTCGTTGATGAGAGCGATGAGTAAGTATGAAGTCATAGGACAGAATAACAGCGGAATAGCAAATCATTCTGCAACGCAATCTGGCTCTTGACCAGTTTCTATAAATGCGTGATCCGGTGTCTGCCTAGAAATTTACAAGTGCAAAGTGGTAAGTTAAAGACTGCGCAGTGTTAGACTATTATGTAGCATATACAGGCCGTTCATAGAAAACATTTGGTGATCAAAATATTTGTTTGATCACAAGAGAAGCTGTTGACAGTACTTCTGTCAAAAATCACATTTTCATCACCACAGTGACTAGTAGTTACTCTTGATTTTTAAACTGTTTGGAAGTAGGCATGAGCGCAGATATCAAAGGAATCATCTTGAGAACCAAATGTACGCCTAGCTTTATTAGATCGTGATAAGCTATAAACAATTTTCTAATCTTTTAAGAAAAGTGTGGTGCAAAGAATCCATATGTGCAGAATTAAATTTTCGTTTGAAATTGAAAGTAATTTCTTTTCATGATTTCTGGGAATGCAGAAGACATGCTGGGAATTAACTTTGATCAGAGGGTTGCATGTGAATAATTCTGTTTTCAAGTTTTTCGCTTAATGGGTAAAAATTCACAGTGATCTGGACGATCCTACTTTTAGATACATGAAGAGTCTCTCACAATAACCAAACATAATTGTTGACCTCAACAGAAAAATGTTTTGACAATCAGTTGGAACATGGTGATACGTCACTGAATCACTGTACTACATTACTAACACCAGAGCTGCCAGAGGTTAGAATAACGAAGACGCCTCCCTATACAGCAAACGTGCAAGCATTCCAAAAAGATTTGAGAAAAACTGAAAAAAGCTCTAAGATCTTTCTAAATCAGTAGAAAACAGTTAAGTGGAAAAATTTCATACAGGGGCTAATCCCTAAAAAGTTTTTGGGGCATGGGCCACTTTGACTTTTTATGACGCTGGGGTTTTCCAAATAATAGCAATTAAGGACTTGAGTAGTTTTTAATGAAATCTTACTGTAAAGAATAAAGTCATACCTGTGGAAAGCAGGTGGAAAACAAGCTTATAAGAGTGTATACACTCTTATAAGCTTGTTTTCCACTTCACAATGTAGGCTTAGAACTACATGCCTATAAATTAATGATATACCCACCACTTTCCCAATTTGGTGCTGGTGACGAAGATGCATCTCCTCGTGTCCACTCCTGAAATCCAATTTTTATGCAAACAAAGTGGCTGTCAAAAATTTTGAAAGAACCTTCGAAATGTTTTAAATCCAGCATAATTCTGGTTGTATTTTCAAACGTGATGTTCACGAAGTGTCAATATTGCCTTAAGGCTTATATTTGATTGCCCTTTGTACTTCGCTAGGTTGAATTGACCTGTGCGTAATGAATGAATGCCATTGTGTGTTGAATGTTTCCAATTTTTAGGACGGAGTATTGTTGCAACGCCTCCAGCTGGCCGCATAAAATATGGTCAATGTTGCTGGAGCGTCCAAGTCAGATGGGTCTGACTTTCGCTATAGATTCGACGCTCACCGAACTTTTAGCAGAAGAGGAAAACGACCAGAAACCTCTCCAGCTTGGATCGCCGTACGATCAAGGATAAGCTCAAGATCGACAAGTACGGCTTAAATTGCTATTTTAAACGTTACATGTGGCGTATAGTGATAAATTAGTAAAAGGGATGAAAACGCCGGAAATAAACTAATTGCTTGAATTCACTTTACTTTAGTTTGAGTTTAACTGAAAATGAGCACATTCGTGTGTTTTGCGTCAATTTTGGTGACTAGACGAGCATACACCAGATCTCGTTTGTACTTACCCGTTTGCTTGGAGAAAAGCGTGGTTTTCATTTAGTCAGAGTAGGTCGATCGCCACTCATTGAATCTAGTGCTAGTGATGCCTCTTGTTGATGCTAACTAGCTTTTTTTATGAATTTTGCAGACGTTAATTTTGTAGATATTAAAGATTTGAAAGTATTTTTACATCATGCTACTTTATGTTTTCGCCAAACTTATTTATTCTTGGTTTCAGGACGAGGTTGTGGACGTCTATCCCCTGAAGATGCTGTTGCATTGGCTCAGTCACCTCCTCCTGAATTTCTTCAAGAATCATTTGCTGGATCATTGTTAATACTTGAAGGAAATTACAAAAAAGTTAAACCGGAACGTTTTATTGACTTACCTAAACTTTCGCGACAGCCATCTGCACTGCACATATCTCCGCCAACAAGCTCGTGCACTCCACGACTTGTAAAGGAAATAGGCAGAAGGATTGGCTACACGAAAATGGAAAGGTACGTTTTTAGCAGTCAGGATATGAAACGCATACGTTTCCTTTGCGGATGACGCGAAGGCGGCGCAGCAGAATAGATGTTTGCTTGAACCCGCCTTACAGTTCGTTTATTGTTATTCTGTGTGATGGATTACTTTCCATACGAGAGTGGTTGGTGGAGCAGAGAATGTACCAATAGGCTACAGTAGTCCCACGGTTAATAAGTCCAAAATTCTCGGGCCCGGAATTACTCCATTTATTCCTGTAATAAAACAACCCGCTTTATAAACCCAAAACCCCGCTTAAAAGGCCAATTTTCGAACCATTTGCTTAAAATGGGTGAAAAAGCGTCGTAACTCACACTTCTGTGTCTTGCTTTCGACGGTTCCACACTTCGTTGCACTGTTGACCAGGGTTGCCCGATCTACTTTTTGCTAAGGGGCCAAATCTAGTCCAGAAAAGAGCAAAAAAAAGCCATATTCTAAGACAAGGCCAAAAAAGCGCCAACCATTTTTTTCCATATTTATCAGCAGTTACAAAGTCATATGAACCCATACTTAGCAAATTATTAGATGGCAATATTCCTCAATCACAATTGTAGCTCAACAGCAAAACAAGTACATGATGAAAGATCGCAGCAGAAGAACTTAATTTCCATGTGCAGCCATATTACCATCCTCGATAAGTGCTAAAGCGATCAACAAAAATCTGAACAAAACCAATTAACACGTGCACCACTTAAAAAAACAGTAAGTTAGGTAACATTTCAGTTCTCACTGATACCTCTGCAATTGCAGCAAGTAACACTCATCCTAGGTATTCTGATGAAGTTGCTTTCACATTAACTCAGAAACTCTAAGGATCCTAACAAAATTTTCTAATCGAAAACCTTCAAAATTTAGGACTTTGGTGAAAAACTGCAATCAATTGGTCAAAAAAGTGAAAAATGTGGTTCCTCAGACAGGACTCAGGGTGGTCAGATCTAATTTTTGCAAGGGGCCAAATCTATCCTGGAAAAGGGCCAAACGAAAATTTTGGCACCAGCAAGTGCCGAAAAGGGTCAACCTGGCAACGCTGCTGCTGACCTATTGTAGTTCTTAATTCAACTGTTTCGTCGCAGATAGTATATTTGTGCTGTAATTGATAGGCAAGACAATTGGTGCTCTGTAGAATTCATTTTCAAAATGGCGAAAAGGCGTCAAGACGTAGCCTTGTCTAACAAACTTGAGATTTTAGAAAATTACCTAGCGCTGCCAAATTCCGTTCAAAATGCTGCCGCCGAACAACTCCACATCTCCCGTGGTTGCCTAGGATTTGACAAAATGCATGAATTTGAAAAACTGAACGGTCATATTCGACAGTTTCTACACTACCAACAACCAATGAGGCAACTTACTTTTGATGTTTTTGCACTGAAGTGAATATTGTTTTACCATAATAAACAAAGAAAATTGCTTCTTACCTATATACGGTTAATAGATTTAGCAACTTTTAGCGATAGTGCAGTCGGCCATACACCATACTCATTTATGCGCATGTGGCTGGCGAAAATTTGTCCCCGGTAAGCCCACCCGCTTAATAAGCCCACAATCCTCCCGTCCCGAGCTTAATAAGCGGGGAATACTGTATTTTAATTATTATTTGCAATGATTTTGTATGTGCGTTTTTTTCTACGATTATTTCATAAAAAGATGGTCACTTGCCAACATCCATGTTCTCCTCATCATGTTGTAATAACAAGGTTGCTTTTTGATTAAATTTCGTTTCTCTCACGTTACTTCCAGCGGTGTTTATAATTCTTTTAGAACAACATTAATAGTGTTACTTGTTCTTCAATAGTCTTGTATTTCGATCGGTAGTAAAGAAAACCTTCTGCTAATAGTGCTAAGTGAGAGACTATGGTACGTGTGCTGTTCGCTAACGTGCAATCTCAAAAAGAAAATGATCCCTAGCAGACTTTGTAGAGTTTTTCTGCTATCAGCACCAGCTTTGACGTTTGAAAACTGGCCTTTTACGCTTCACTAATCTAAAATGTATCGAAGATTCCTGCAACGTATCTTACACACAACGTTGATTGCGGTTTTATATCTAGCAACACCCTCGTTCTTTTAAAATAAATGATGTTACCAGTGGAATTATAATGCATCGCAAGGCCCACGCCAATTTTTATCCAAAACCACACTATTGTGCATGGACGTCCGCAGGGGAGGGCATAACGGGCATTTTCCCCCCCTGGAAGTTGGAACTAAGAAGCAAAATTTTCTAGAAAACGTAAAATCAGCAGTTTAATTCCGATTAGTTGTGTTAATTCTTGCAAATGACAGTTTGTTTGCCGATATGACACTCTCACTGCACAAGAGTCAGTTCACTGTTCTGGGATAATGCAGTCATGAAATTGGAGTTCACTTAATCCGCTCCTTTGGCTGCAAATGCTGGCTGCGAAAGTGGAGAGCGAATTGTTACTATTAGCCTTTGTTGCGCCATAATAACATGGCAACACATCTTTAAAAGGTTCACTTCAAGTTGTGGTAGTAGCTGTTTTGCCGCGTGTTATGTAGTTGTTGAACTTTACGCGAGCTCGTAAGCCAGGTGCGGATCTAGTCAGTAAACCTAGGGGAGGCGATTTCAGTAATATTTGCTAGTCAATATCATAACGGCTGCGCTACTGTAAGAGGGATGAAGTGTACTTCACAACACTGCTGTGACATCTTTCATCTTTAATTAATATAGTCAGTGATGGCTGCCCAGTTCGCCAACAGTTTTTTACAAACTTGTCTGCTGTAGAAACGAAACTGACTGGCCCTAAAATAACTTTAGTCAATGCCACTCTGCAGTTTATTTCTGGCCACAGGTTCCAGAAAACATCCACAATTTAAAAGACCTGTGTACAACTCATTTCTGTATAGAGTACGACAGTGGTTCCCAACCGGGGTGCCGCGGCACCCTAGGGTGCCATGTAGGCCTACCATATTTTCAGCACCCAAAAAGAGGACAAGTTTTGCCGGCAAGTAAAACGAAAGTAGAATTGTTACGTTTGATGATGTTTTACATTTCCTTGGTAGTTGCAGGTATTGTGACGCAGGG
>Ga0210059_1003532_pt1 | contig 25056 bp, 8 predicted proteins | sample Ectturendosymbi2_FD_188042 | JGI IMG/M metagenome (GOLD analysis project Ga0210059, IMG submission 188042) | Ecteinascidia turbinata endosymbiont from Florida, USA - Sample 2 (SPAdes) (version 2) | ecosystem: Host-associated > Tunicates > Ascidians > Unclassified | place: Key West, Florida... | reverse complement strand
GTACTGTACTTTGTAATGTTCTGTATATGATCTAATTTCATAATATTGCATGTTGTTCGATTATCCGAACAATTCACTTATCCGAACCACCCCTGGTTTTAATTAGTTCGGATAATCGGAGTTCTACTGTATTATACTTTTGGCCCATTTACAATGTTCCTTGAAATTTGCATACAAATGCATTCCTTGGCATTTGCTTTAAGTTGACAAATTAACAAGCAAGAAGTATGCGAAAACAATTAATCCCCTTTGCGCAGGTAACAAAGTTTTTGTAAAATATCAAGCTCAAGGGTTTTTTTAACCCCAACCCCCCCTTGCATACGCCCTTGCATTGCAAGCACATCAGCTGTACTATCTCGCTTCAAAAACGTCATTTGCCGATACCATAACGTCATACAGAAAAACATCAGTTCTATTGAAACTGAGCAGATTTACCTTTGCAGAGTTCTTCACTTCACCCGACAAAATTTAATGTTGATGAACCCACCTAATGACTAGGCTACAACTTGTGGCACTTGTTTATTGAAAGTATTCCACTGAACATTAAACAATAGAATGAGACGTGCCAAGAAATATTCATCGACAGTGCCGATCGGTGTTACGCAGCGGTGTAGTGCTAAAAAAGAAGTGTGGCAACGCATCCAAAAAACTATCCATATTCAAATAAAAGAAGTGTGGTGACGTGAAAAAAGAAGTGTAAGAACGCAGCCAAAAACTAGACATTTTTGGTAGTCTAATTACACAATTATGCTATGGTGCTACGCAAGAGATAGCTGTAGTTTGCCTTTTATTAATTTATGCCAGGGGTGGGCAAAAACGGGCCGGAAGGTCATTTTGTGCGGTCCGCAGCGCAGCCACACATACACAGATAGTACACATGTTGAGTCTATGTGAAAGTAATTTTACCGATTAGATTAAAATTCTCGAGAATTTATTCCACACGTTCAACTCGAAACCGCACTTTTGCTCAACCGAAAGTGACTGTTGTGTAATATATACGACCCCCTCCACCCGGTAAAATATAATGTAATATTTGCGGCCTCCGGTAGTAGTAAAGCTTTCAATGTGGCCCTCCAAACAAAATGTTTGGCCATCCCTTGTTTATGCGATGTCTGGAGCTGCACACAGGAAATCTGAGTAAAAACACACATCTTCAAGTGAGGTTGCTTTGAAAAAAGTGTAGGAACGCGTTCTACCCCTGGTGTTAGGTGATGTAATAATTTACCGTTAACGCTGCTAAGGATCGAATGATAGGAGAAAAAGATTGAGCTTACTTTGACTAATTAGCGTGATTTCCAGCAGGGTCTTTTATCAGATTTTGAGTGAGCAGGGGCAATATAAGCATCGAACTGCCGGATCAATAATGTTTGCTAGTCGGCGATCGAATGTCATCTCCGTCTTTTGCTCAAAGAACATTTGACTGGAGTGGGGGACATTGGCTTTGGGTGGAGAGGAAGGTGTAGGGAATGGGATAATTGCCCTCCAAGTAAGTATGCTAAAAAGTCCTGATTTCAAGACCAGCATAGGGGAACTTCACCACAGTGAATTTTATTTTGAGCAAACGTTTTATCAATTTGCTCACTCAGCAGCCACATTTCTTAGTTTTTCTTGCTAGACTAACAGTCTAGGGTTTATAAGCACAAAAACTGTAAAGAGTTAAACCTACTTTCAAAAAATTATATTTTTAATCAAAAACTTGTCGTCCCCCAGAAGGTGCCGCCCGGGTCCCGGAGGTCCCAGGGCCCCCCTTTGCTACCCCACTGGGAGCAACCTTCTTTCACTGCGACAGAAACGTCGAACTGGTGGTACCTCAGACAACAAGTACACATTAACAAAGGTTTTATTCCTTCAGCAACACTAATTAGATTATAAACAGACAAAGCAATTCCTGGCTTGGAGCTGCACATCTCAACACTATAGCACCGACCACTGTTAATGACTAAAAACTAAATGACTTTGTCAATGGTACAAAAGATTCCTGTAGATGAGGGTGTCATCTCGTGTTCTGTGTTTGAGTCCCTAGGTTTCCCAGATTCACGCCAAAATATTACTATTTGGGCAACCACATTTAACCAGCGACTCATCTGTGCTCCTGTTCAAGCAGACGTGTTTGTTTTTGTCAAAACACACACTTTTCTAAACAGACATTACCAGCTCTAGTTGTTCTCATCTTTCTTACCTCCTGCGTGCGTGTTCATGTACATTGTACATGTTTTTCGTTCGTCAATATTGAGTTGTACGTAATTTTTTGTTGTTCCTTTTTCTTTCTCTTCGTTTTTATTTTTTCTTATTTAGATATAATTTTGGAGCGCACATTTATCGAAATTAGCCGATGATAATTTCAAGACCTATTCAAAAATAAGCAAACAAAAAAACGTTAAAAAATAAACCTTCGCTTCTGATCCGTAGTTCACAACTGCTTGGCAGACGATGCTTCACCCTCGGCATCTTCACAAAGCGGGCAATCTTCCTCCTGGAAGTTGCATCGATCTCGCTCAAGGTGTCGATGCTGATTTTGCTGTTTCATCACAATTTGTCGGTTTAGCATCACGCTGTTTCATCGCGGTAGTTCATCAAGGTGCTTTTGTTTAAAACTTCGTGATAAAAATTGCTAGGAGCGACGTGTTTTTGTAGGACTGAGAAATAATCTTCTAGCAGTGGTTATACGTTCTTACCATGAACCAAGATAATTTTTTCGCTGGAGTGTCTCTTGTGCAGTTTTTTGATATTTTGAGTTGACTTCAGCTCGTAATTGTGGCCACTTGCCTGGAGTAAAGCTTCGTCTTATGTCTCTTTGTTTCTTCCAAACTCTTATTTACTGTGTATGAGCCCGGAAGTTTGATCGTTAATTTTTATATTGGCAGATTTTTGACCGTCATTGGTGGGTGGTTTCGGTTGACTGTGATACAGGGTAACGCATTGCCGTGTTTTCTGAATACTTAATGTACAGCAGCTAAAGCTAACTGTGATGTAGCAACTAACATTATTTCAAAAATTAGCAGTAGCGACCCAAAAACTGTAAACATTACTGCAAATTTTAAGCTATTATCAACAAATTGTAGGCTTTCAATTGCATTGTAATGTGTAAGGCCTTCCCTACCACACGCAACGCGCTAGACTTTAAACATGCATCGCAGTAACAAGGAAAACACAAATACATGAAAGAACACGAGGATATATATGTGGCGATAGTAGAAAAATATACGCTCAATAGCGCACATACATTTTTATGATGAAACACAAGCATATAGGACACACGCATGAATGACGTCATCATGATCATTACAATGTAATCCGGCGATGACTTCGACCTTTCGACGTACACCGATTTATAAAATGCTTGAGGGAGTGGGAGGCTGCGAAGGACCAGGGTCATTCAGACTGCAGACCTCCCAAGGACGAAGCTATGCTTATATGTAAAGGGAACAGTCTATAACAGTTAGTAAAAGTCTTTTGCTCTGGGTATAAAGTTTGATGCGCGCAATGCGGTTATATGATTTATTCATGCAAGATGGGTTGTAGGCAAAATAGCCACCACAAAAAAATGGTTTAACGTTGTCACACTGAACATTTGCTGTTTTCACATATTTAAAAAGGCTTCACAGTAACAAACAAATAGTTCTCAAAGATAACATGGCTGTTCGAAAAATGTTTAGTTAGTCAAACAATTTGTTTTAATACTTGAGAAAGGTAGAAAATCACGGGTGGGCAGAATCTTCAGCTTTTATGACGTACCTATCACTTTAGTCACCTGTGAAGTACGGGATGCGGAATGAATTTTATAATTGGAAGGTCCGGGGTCAAAACCTAGGCGTGCTACCTTCGTTGTGCTTGATTGATTATATGACGTCATCGGTTGATCATTCAACCTCGAACAGAGGAAAAGACCTTTTTGTTATAATGAGATGGAAATGCGACCAACACTCGCTGTAATTTTATTGCAAAACTTCCTATTTTTGTCATTACCACAAGCTCCTATAGATATATGGTGCTATACAGCAAACCTGCTGTGGAAAATTTCAGTTTGCGTGAACATAGATTGGTATCAATTTTCAAGTAACGCCGGCTTCACAAATCAAAAAACGTTCTCGTCATGTCCGTTCGTAAGATTTTGTATCCTTTGGTTATGGGCGCCAGCCTCTTGTGCCAGTAACATGCATTTGTTGTTACGGAACATTTTAAAGTTTTACTGCGCACGCGACCATCCCGAGATTCTTAGCTGCAAACAAACTGTTCATTATTTTGTCACACAGACAGTGGCGTAACTAAAGGTTTGAGCCAGGGGGGAAAAGCTTCGTTGATGAGGGCCCACTGGTCACCGTAGGGGGGCCCACTAGCCAAAACTCAGAAAAAGGTTAAGAAATGATAGTGAATCTCTGGATGTCGTAGATGTCCATACAAGATGAAATAAAGAAAACACCCCGAAAAACGCTAAAAAAAACAAATTAAAGAATATTAAATATCAAAATGTCAACTTAAGGGGGACCAGTTTTTACATTTAGCTTGCCAGGGGGGCGGCTCTCCCCCTTGCCTCCCTGTCACTTACGCCACTGCACACAGATATTTATCAGGATAAGCTTGCCGTATCCACAAGGTCAGAAACTCACCAAATTTTGAAGATGGTGTACTTTATGACGAAAAAGTTAAAATGTAGTAAAACAGTTGATGAAAAAAATAGTGTGTGGGTCCGGACCCCCACCACCCTTGGTTCACCGATCATACTGTAAGGTAAGATTTATTAATGCATTTTTGTGACTCAAACCACAAAATAACATAAATGCAATAAAAAGAACAAACAACAAAAGACCATAGGGTGGGAAAATTAATTGCATGCTAATAAAGAATAAAATGAGAAAACAAACGAGGTCTTAGGAAATCTGCAAGTTGGTATGAACTGCATCTTTGAGACAGAAAGGGTTTGTGGAAGAACTTATGGGTCAAATACTCGGTTATCCCTATGTTTGACATAAATCAATGCTAAGTTGAAGACTTTTTAAGTGAAGAGGAGAAATTAAGCGACAAAATGCAATGAAGCGAATACCTGACAGAATTTAGTAACAAAGCATAACACCAAAGAAAAGCCAATAATACAGAGGGTGAAAAGCATGCATATGCACAGGGAGGGTGGGGTGAACTTTTGAAAGGGGAGTAAGCACTTGTAACCATATACACGTAAAGAAAATTATCAAAACATAAAGATTTTTCCTAAAGTAGTTTCACTAGTGCACTAATGTATTTGTTTTAACGTGGTGGTCCTGTTTAGCCACTATTGTTGCGTCACAGTCTCGGCGTTAAATGAAGCCCGCTTTCGCGCGAGAGTTGGTTTAAACTCAGTGAGGAGCGTTTAAAAGTGGACTGATGACTGGCCATCTCTCAGTCGCACGAAACACGCGGTACGAAGCGGAACGATCACAAGACGTGGGCAAAGGTAGAGCCGCTGCGAGGAAGCTTTTTCCCATCGCAACGAATCGGATGAACATAATATGAGCTGGAGAAGATCACCATCAAGAATTTTAACGGACAGACTTTAAGATGACGGTAATAACAAAATTTTGTCGATTTGCTGATGATGCAATGAACAAAGCACTGTAGCCTATGCGGCGTGCAGTTTCCGAGAAAAGATTTTAGTGCAGCCAATAGTCAACAGCGGATCAAACGCAAGATGAATTTCTTTATTGCCAGTAAATCTCATGTTGATGAAGCGTTTGCTGGTAAATGGGCCTCAAAATATTTTGGTTTGAAAAGCGTGATATTGCTTTTGCTTATCCTGATTGCTGCCTTGCTTACCTCTATTCTAAAGACTGGTAAGAATCTTTTGATATTGTCTTAATCTCACTTTAGCACAGTGTGAAATCGACAGAAAAAACTGGTGATTATTGCGGAAAACTGCCACACTCCGAAACGTTTCTGTGAAGTTCTTCAAACAGATATAGCAAGCGGAAATATTTTAGCAAAATTAGCTGTCATGTCGGTATGTTTATGCTGTCATGTCGATGGTTGAATACCTGCTTTTGTACGAGCTACTTTTTCAATCTCGTGTTTTTTTTGCGAAAATAGGCGAAACACGGACACCCCTTGAAAAACAAGACGAAGCCCCTTCGTGGAATGACCAGCAGCCACCTGCGTCAGCGTAAGAAGAAAAGAAGGAAATCTTCAAAGCCCCGGATTGCCAAAATGCAAACATCTTTGCAATGTATCCAGAAAATTGAAACAGCACTAGAAGACCACGTGCTGGTTCTTCAACAAGACAAGATGTGTCTTCCACTGGGTAATGGTTTTGTTTTTGCTAGATATCTACCAAAAATACGCTTTACGTTTTGAAGTAAGTTGGAATTGCTTCCAGCTTGCATTACTTCTATTGCAACGACTGACCAATGCGATTCTTTGCTGACACAAAAGATAAAACCAACATTTGGCAACACTGCCAGTCTCGCTCTTGTGTATGTTAGAACAGCACACTTTTTGAATTTTTGTGTGAATCAAAATTAAGCTTAACTTTTCTACCAAAATAGGACCTTTTCGATATAATAGCCATCTGTTTGAAATTCTTGGGGTCTGTGCGACAGTGACTGACTATCAAACGTCAGTCACACAGGCTTTTTGTTCACAAACACAGCCTCTAATGAATCTACTAAGATCAATGTCGTAATGCCTACAAGAACTATCTTGATCACAAACTGAGAAAAAGCTTCCGCTTAGCTATTAGTAGCTAGAAATTGTAGCTATAGGTATGTTCAGATGTCTATCGTATTGGCGAATATATCAGTCGAACAATGTTAAATACTGGAAAATGTGAAAGCAATTTGCGCTCGTACAAACGTTTTTATATATTCGCTTGGCTCAGACACATGGCCCATTAAACAAGGGTTATTATTAAAAGAACACAAAGATGCAAAAATACTTGGAAACAGCACATCGCAAAGTAGTTGTTAGCTGATACACACAAAAAATGAGCAGACACTGAAACAACGCACCAATAACTACTGCGATCGGTCATTCTCATGCAGAAGCGTTACATAGTTGGAGAAAAATGGGGATTTGTAAAAGGCATCAAACAGTTGAAGTGAGCAGATAAAAACAGTTAGATGAAAATGCACATCATTGAACAAAAGCTTACGAACTGTTTCTTATCAAGACGATTTTTATGCTTTTGCATGCATGCTTTAATTTCGATTCACACAAAATGCAAAAGGTGTGGTCTTATCTTATAAAATTTTAAAATGCACGATTCTTACGTAGGGTTGAACTTACAGTGACGTTCGTAAATATATTGCCTAAAAATAGCGAATGGGGACCATTTTTTGATAGAAAATCAAATCAGTACTGCAGTATTTTAGATCGTACTAAGCTCGTTACGCGCTCATCTTAATAACAGCAATATTATTGTGAATATTATGCAAGGATACAAGTTGTTGTGCGTCTTTCGCAACAACAACAGATGCTGTGCATTCGTAAAAAACAACAAAACAATCGAGATGCTAAAGGCAATGTTTTGTATGGCGAGCCGGATATACGCAACAACGAGATCAGCGCAAGCTCTTGAATGCTCAAGCACCTCGGCTGATTACCGACTGTGCGAGCAAAACCGGATGGTGTTGTCAAAGCCACACGCCCTTGATTTCACCCTGCTATGAAGTCTTTGTTCTAACAAATAAGATAACCTTTGCTCAAAGTCTTTAGTCTTATGAAGCCCTAAACCTTTGAGCTTGTTTGTTTTGTTCGTGAAGCAGAATATTTTGCTTTCAATTTAATTTCAAACCTAACTAGCAAGCGTGATGTTTTTACATAGCTTTTTCTGACAGGTCCGACCCATGCAAAAATTTAAGTTCACTTCGGTGCACAGAATGCAACAGCTGAAAATATTGTTTTTTGTTGAAAAACAATGATAAAATTATTACAACAAAGCTGGTACGCCTGCTTTTTCTGAAGTTTTTTTAAGCCACGTCGCACACGGACCTGCTATAAATCGCACTGTTATCCCTCCTTGTGGCACCTTTGATTGTCTGTAGCTATTGCAAAAAAAACGCTATATTGTGAGATATCACTGATGACGAAACATGCAAATATAATAAAAAGCAAAAAGCTTCACCAAAAACTAAAGGTGGCATAATTTATGGATAGCAAAATGTTTAACAGCACGTCATTCGGTACGGGTTTGTGCTAAACTCGGCAGTATAGTGATTACTTCATTTTTTAATTTTATTTTTTCAATGGGTGTCAATTAAAGTAGACTGATGAGTTTAAAACTCAGCTCTGGTCTCCATTAGAATCGATTCATTGCATTCTTGATCAAACACTTTTTCTGCAGCATAACGCAGTGATGTACGCAGGCCGGCGCTAATTGCACGTATGTAGACTTAAAAATTTAAACTTTTAGTTAAGCATCCCACACGTAAAGTGGTTTCTGCACCAGGTAACCCCCAAAATGTTGCCTGAAGTAAGCCGACAAAACAGCTTTCTCTGATATTTTACATGATCTGTTTAACTACGGATCGGTTTGTAAACCCTTTAGTTCAAAAACCTTTGAAGTTATTTAGCGTAGTCATGTGTGTCTGGCATATCTGTGATGCAACAGAAGTGTTTAAGCGGCCAAAAAATTATAATACTTACCTGCAGGAATAAAATATGCAAAAAAGTTGTTATAATAATTCGACCTTATTTTTAAAATTTGAGCGTTTGTGGGAAAGATTGAATCATAACAATTTTTTGTTGATTTTGTAGAACTTAAAATTGCTTTGCAAAATTTGTACAATTTTGTTATAAGTTTCGCCAACTAGGCGGTATATTATTCCCTGTACCAGCGTATCCTGGCTTTGGTGCTTTGTGATAAGTTCTGAGTGGAATGTTTCAATCACATCATCGCCCAACTGTTTATATACGTAATATATTCACCCATCCGTTGAACTATCCATTTTAACAGATTTTCTGCATCCAAAAGATTTAAAATACCGCAGGTTTGGCCTTCTTTGTAAAATGAAAAGAAATCCAGTCGGTTAAAAAGTTTCACAGGCCCACAATTTTTAGTATATGAACTTGTTAAAACGTTTCATTGGTGCTTATGGACCACTGCTGGCAAAAGATGAATCAAAATAAGCATTTAGACGTTGTCATATTGAAAAGATATCTTTTCAATTTCAGTCACAACAATTCTTTTGTCGCCGTGGCATATTCAATGAGACAGTGACACGTTCTGCCAATCGCTTTAAGTCAAGCACTGTTGACTTGTCGAAAACTTTGCCTCTTAGCAGAGGCAGCATTAACTCACGAGAATTGTTGAAACAGATTAAGTGCCTGTATAAACTCGGAAGGCCTCAGTCGGCAACTCGCTGCAAAGAGCCCATTGTTAGCATGTCCGCATTCGCCGATGGTTCTAGTACGCGGATATGCGTTTAGCGTATGAATTACGGTCCATTTTTTAGTGATTTTTGACCCATTGCAGTAGTTCCGGATGCTACTGCTCTCCATATCCGGGTTACTCGTCTTGTTTATGACGCAATCTAGCACGTTAATTCACGTGACTGTGGCGGCAACAACAGGATGTCGGAAACACCCACCTACGCGGCAATTTTGCCATTGACCAATCGAGACAGTCTACTTTACCTCCACCGTCGCAATGAAATAATGTTTGTTATTTTGACCCCCTGCCAATCACCTTTGTAAGATGACATTGACCTAAGGTTAATGAATGACTTCGTTTAACCATCTCTACACATTTTGTTGGTATCGCAATACCGTTTATCGTATAAACGCATTGCGCATATGAAACCTAATGCTCAGAGCAACAGACTTCTACTTATTTTTATTAACCAACTTTTCCCTTTACACCAGAAATAGGTTAGCCGTGGGTGGGACTGCAGCCCAAATTACGGCTGGTCATTTGCCGTGACAGCGCCATCTATGCGTGTGTTTTTTGTTAACGCGCCACATATCTGAGATGTATTGTTTCATCCATGCGAATGTTTCATGTTAACTTAATGCCATGTGTGCGTGAGTTTTGCTTCGTTGTGTGCGGCTGTGAAACATTAACCTAATAAATTCTCAGAGTTGTAAAGCTTCAGTAGACATCAAGTTTAACTTTCTGAATCGTCTATCGAATTAGATGCACGGCATTACCTGGTGGAGTTTTACCCACAGTTTCAGTCGCCATGAACACCACAGTGTTTTTTGTCAGTTATGGCTGTTTTATCGACAGCTGCAACCCTAGCGAGATGCTTATTCCACATAAGTTTTTGTCGCGTGTCGAGAGGCTGAGCGCAGCAAGCCGAATACTTCATGCCAGACAAGAGTGGGTAAATTCTGGTCTGACATGGAAAACGAATGCGAGGTTTAACCACAGTCCACACAAAACCGGATTATCCGCGATCGTTTGTGTTTTCAATAACAAACTAAAATCAAAATCTGTGGAATGTTTTCAAACTGACTTTCACGAAGTTCGGGGTCGTTTTGCCGGAAAAAATACTTTTTGTAGGTAAGGACATATGTTGTCACAAAGCCATAAAAGTTTTGCCTAACTTTTCGTGAAGCGTACACAATGATTGAGTCTATTTCAGAAACAATATGCAGAGAGAGATTGAGGTAAAAAAGTTCTTTAGATGCCACAATTTTCTGCAAACGTGTTTGTAGAACACTCTTCGCGGGATTCACTTGAAAGGAAGTGCGTACTACGTATGGTGTCAAAGTTGGAAGAACAGCTTTTTTGCAAAATAAGCAAACAAACAACTCCTTATGCTGTCAAAATTTTGAGCAGCCATAATTGCGCCAAAACGTTTTCTTCTTCAGCATTCAATATATGTTTCTGAAAATGTCTTTGAGAATCACAAACATGTTCATGGAAACCAATGTTTGAAATGGCCCAACTTACGTTTGTTTCTGTTGTCTTTCCAAATGAAAACGAGCTGTGTTCTGCGAGTGCGTCTGTCGATCGCCCCTTTTTATTGCATGAGACTTTACAAAAAACACAAAATATTCATTTCTGAGAAATAAGGCAATTGTAATCTGCAGGGTTCACTGTATAATTCCAGCATACAGCTTGTGTTTAGCGATTCTACTCAAGATATTCATAAAACTGAAATATTCAAAAGAGTGATGACCTGCTACAAATTTGGGTTCCGTTCTTCATACCCTTGACCAACTTTGAGAAAACGTGACAAAAGTAGAAAAAGTAGTGTCAATGTCGCCGTAATTTTAGCATTGAAAACGTGCGGGTTATTTAGCTCCCATGGACTGGGAGTTATTCGGTAGGTTAGGTTTACAAATTGGATGCATCAAAGTTGCACATCATCGCGTCTTTGAAACATCAGTTCCTATATGCTCCGGTCACGAGTGAAAACAGTTTAAGTTTAACCTTTTTTGGAGGCAGTGCGACAACACGAAGACTAATCCCTGTTAGTATTCTTTGTGTGGTCTTTGACCCCTGTCTGAACACTTCTGCTAGGTGATTTGTTATCGATAGGCTATTTTTATTTTGTTGCCAGATCCCATGCTATGGAGTCCTTGCGATGTCGCTCACTGGCTTGCTCTGATAGCGAAGCGCCATAGTTTCAATCTGGATTACAATCTATTCATTATGAACGGTAAAGGACTCTGCTTGATGTCACTGGACGGGTTCAGGTACAATTAGAAACGACCATTTTTTACAATTAAAAAAGGCAGACAGTGGTTGCATATAAACACAAGCAGAAGTGTAAAAAGAAATTTAGTCATTTTTCTTATCCTTTTGTATTTCATCATAATCCCAAATGTAATCGGAGCTCTGCGGAAATTATCGCTACATTTATTGTATGTTTTTTTGGGATTTTCCATATTTTTTTGCCGCGCACACAGCCAATACCTTTACGAAATGATCATGAAGATTTCCAGTCCTTGGGAGGAGCTGAAACATGGCCGTAATGGCAAGTTTTTGTTTTAAGTTTCTAAAGTTTTTAACTTCATCTTCACAAATCTTGCACACTATAGATCAACCACAAAAGCTGTTATTTTCTGCACAAACTATTAGCGTAGATAAAATAGATTTTATCTGAGTTGAAGGTGTGTACGTACAGTAGTATGCGAAAGACTTCAAGGTGTGTAGGTTACTTAGGATGACAAGGTGCGTACTTGAAAAAAACTGTGCTCCCACTGATGGAAAGTCGAAACAGTGCGTTCTGATTGGAAAATTAATTAGATACCAAAAGTACAGTTTCAGGTAATAAGATAGTCTCAAGTTCAACTGCCTTGGAACATGGATTTGACGGCAAAAGACCGCTTCTAAATTTCATGAGTATTGATCCCCTCGTAAATCCACGTTTCTGCTATAGGAAACCTGCTCATGCCTGCATATATGGATCTGGACAAAAGCAGTTGTAACATTTATTTCAATCGAGAATGTAAAGTTTTGCTTAAGAATGTGCTTCCATGTCGAAAAACTGTGCACATAACTGAGGTAAGTTGCTGAGCAAGGATTTTAAGAAAAATAAGGATGAGCGCTGCGATAAACTAAGAACAAACACTATCATCAGCAAAGTACGAGCAAGGATTTTACTAATTAGGGCAGCGCCGGGTCTGAATTGTTTTGGCTTGCGGCACCCAATACAGAAGAGAAAAAATTGTGGCACCTGGTGGCGAGCTGATACTAATTTTCTATGAAGTTTGATGATATTTTGAATATGTGTCTTTAATGGCTTATTGAAAATGTATTAGCTCGCGGCCCCCCTGAATATTGTAAGTGGCACGACGGTTGGGAAGCACTGAAATGGGTTAACGTCTATCAATGGCGATGGCTTTTTTAGGTGAATGCTAAGTTGCTGCTTTGGGCGCAATATGCAGTTGTAATAAACTGGAAACGTTATTGATCCGCAGCTGCTTGCTGGATATATTTGAATGTCTTGTAAGCAATGAAACAGTTTATGTGATTATGCTGTAATAGGTCATACATTCTTTTCGTCGTTTCTGGCACTTATATCTCAAATTTTGTGTAAGCTTGGAGAAAAATTGTTCTACAACTTTTAAAAGGATTTGTTGAATTTGCTGCCAACCATCATCTGTGTTGTGTAAATAAATGTTGCGTATATGTTGTCTTTACATTGCAGCTTGCCCAATAAATTTCTTGTGGTTTGTTTACACTACTGATTTTACTACGGTTTACACTACTGAATTTGTGTTGTTCATACGTTTCTTTAATATTACTTTTAAGATTTTCTTAAATACATCCGACTTCCGAACTGGGAAAGCGTTTGTTAACGCACACATGTGAACATTGCGTTGGTTTGAGTGAAAAATTAAAGTATATGACCATGCCTATTTAGACAGACAAATTAAACGTGGTTGTAGCCCTGCACAACTCAAAACAGTGAAATGACCACAACACACAAAATATTTTTTGCGGACCGCATGCCAACAATGCCACCTATAGATTTCAAGAAATTGACGAAATGCAATGAAATGAAAATTTTACGATGAACAAAATCACCACGAAACACAATTTAAATTGATTGAATGTAATGAAAAACATTATATAGTTTGTTGGCAACAAGCTCATCAGAATCTGGATCCAGGCGCGTAGCCAGTGAGGGGCAATTGCCCCCCCAATTTCGAAAGCAGCACTAACAATTTTCGGGGTAATCAACCTCTTGATGTGTAAGCCAAAGAATTGCGTCAGTGCAAATCAACCAAACTGATTAAACAAACCTATTCTACATCAATTAGTCAAACCTGATCAAAGCACTAGGCCTATGCTTTACCAGTTGCACATGTCAAACATTGTGTATAGATCAGGTGTCGGCAACCTTTCCATAGTCGGGGGCCAAAAACAAACTCTGCAAGGAATGGCGGGTCGTATTAATTTTCCACCAACAATTCCGTTCCTTTTGCAGTTTATGATATCGTTAAAAGCCAATTTATGGAATTTCAATATGATTAACGCCTGATTTTCACAGTTCATAACGAAAGTCCAAAATACGGCATAGCTTACAGTAGGCTACATTTATGACACAGTGCGGTTTCTCAAAATTAGTTCTTCATAAGTATGCAATGCAAGAACTTGCAAGGAAGGCAGATTCATAAAATGTAATACCATTAGGTAGGCCATAAAGTTACAATTTGTAACGGGGCTGCGGGCCGCATGATTTTGCTTGGCCGGCCACATACGGCCCGCGGGCCGTAAGTTGTCGACCCCCAGTTTTGAGTAAATGCTGGAAAATTCCTGCCATGGCTAACCTTTACCTGAGGTTTTAAAGCTCCGTGCGAAAGTTGGTGATAATGAGATACAAACTTGAATATACGCGCTTGCAATCACTAACCGAAAGTAAAACAAGGAGTAACGCTTTTCCCAGCTGTTTCTGCTTGCTGTGTCACAACTAATGGTGATGTAATCTTCATTTCAAGACTATTGCAAAAAATCCTCTGATAAATCTGGCAGGCTACAAATACCGTATATATTGCCCTTGACTGCACCATCAGCCGTAGCTAGATTTTTTGTTTTTGTACAGTTTAACAACTAAATGCGTGAATATGGCGGTGATACACATTTTATATGCCTTGAAACTGAAGCCTTGGCTAAGAAGCAATTTAGTTTGAAAGTCTTTTTTATTACGCAATTAGGCAATAGACACTGTTTAGCAACAATAACATTTGTTCTAAATATTTAGTTGTGATGGCATGTAGACCTATTGTGACGGTTCAGCCACAAATATGTGGAGTCTTAACGGTTTCATCAATGATCTCCCTTTACCTTTCCGGCGGGTAAAACAACAATTTTGTTAAGTAATCAGTCCGACCTGTGCATAGTCTGAAACTTTGAAGGTGCTTCAACTTTCACCTGCTGTTAATTGCCACCCTATCCTACAGTAAATTTCAAAGCATTCAGCTGCAACGCGACGAGTCAGCAGAAAAATGTAACGAAAGTAGAAAGATGCTTTTTGTTTTGTAAGTGTTGACACTGCCATCTACTTACAGATAGCTTGCAATCTGTTTTCTCGATAAAGCGCATGTGACCGAAATGAAACTAAATTGAATTTTTTCCTACTTGCTTATATTTTGGTATTTAAACACTAATAGATTTCAAGAAAGACTTTCAACCGCTTGGTTCCCAGACATTTTTGAGCATGACCCAGCTCTGAGTTTGTTGAACATCTAGTGACCCAAGCCTCAAACAACGTATGAAAAAATAATGATGGCATGGATGATTTTCTGCACAAGTTGCAAAGTTCGTTTCTAATGTTAGCAAGCTACTCTTTCTCAAGTACCTACGCGGCAGGTGGACACAGACAAGCAGTGGTAACGTTGAAAAAATACATCGCAGATTTGGATCGCCTCTGGGCGACCAAGTTTTCGACCCTCCTCCACCCTTCTTTGGGTTTTGATCCATACTTTGGGAACCAGATCAACTAACCAACCGTTGTGTTAAGCTACGGCGACATGTAGGCCTATTTCTTAACTTATTGCAGAGCCGTGCTGATAATTAATCGATTGTGGCTTCGTTTTCGCATATACACAACCGTTTTCACACTTTGCGTAGACTGAGTGTGTCAAACATATGCAGGTTTGTTTAGGGGGCATGTATAACTTTTCACCAATTTAAAATTTTCTTTATAATATTTATGAATTTTATTGTTAACTCTGAAATGCTAGATAGATAAATACTCAATCGTTTTTGGGAAGCAGTTTAGTACAAGTAGCGTACAAAAATGTTACCGCAGTCGCATTTCATAGCGTTTAATGACATAAAATCCAAACATTTTCAAATGCGTTGAGGGACTCTAGCGTTTACATTATGGGCTGCATACGTCAACCAGTCGCTCAAGAATTGGACAAGTTCCACGTCTTACATGCGTGCAAGTTTTGTAGACCTACTTTCTGTAGTCGGTGTCCTGACGCAAAGTCGCACTCGGCTTCGATTGAATGTGTGTTGGTGTACATCAGAAGCGTGTAAATAAAAAAGCGCAATCACCATGGCGGCCACGATGACTACTTGCTCAACTGCACTATTGCTGAAAAGAGCATACTGCAGGTCTTGCACTTAAAGCATAAAGATTTACACAAACGCTTTCGCAAGAAAGTTTTACGGGCAAATGGTGGCTTTCATTCAAAGTAGAAACTTGAAAATTATTAAAAACTTTTAAAACTTGTCACTTCACAATGAAAGCAGACTTTCTATTTGCCGGCAGAAATCTGAATAGAATTATTCAGAAAAAAGTATCAGAAAAAGGCATATTTTTGGATGATGCTTTAAAAACAAGGGCTATTATATATTTCAATGATGAGACTTGGTTGTTGTTTGCCCCCCTATCAAAATTTCTGGCTACGCGCCTGTCTGGATCGGTGCTAGATCTTGATAATTTTAGAATACTTTCCCAAAGTTACTCAATAAGAAAATAACATTGCTTGTTTTCATTTAAATTAAACATGGAGAACGTTTGCTCACATAAGCAAGTGCTCCCAAACAAGCTGAACATTTGTTTTGCGAAATTTTCTTTGTTAACACATTTGTAGAAATCTTGGAAACTGCTTTCCCTACGCTTTCTTTTGTATACGGATGAACCTTGTATGTCATTACTGTACATGTGGAGGTGCTTCTTCAGATTCTATTGAAAATGGATCTTCAATAAGTTTTAGTTGCAGATCCTCTTATCATGAAAAATAGTCTGTTATAAATTCCTCAATGCAAATTTCGATTTCCCAGCATATGTGTCTCCTAGCACGCTATCGAAAGCTTCTCTCATAAAATATGCAGTGAAGATGTTGGAAAATGTGCTATTACCCCTTTAAAAGTTGATTTTTGAAAAGTTTTAACCTTGCTTTCAACCCGTTTATCGCAGAAAGGTGGTGAAATATTAGCTCTTCTTTACGTTGTGGCTTAATATTGATGCCATTTAAGTGAGAAGTAAATGTCACAATGAAACATAAATCTTCTTTCCATGATGAATCCTCTAGTTCAGGAAATTTCCTCGGCTCTATTTAAAAAAACCTGGACCTTTGTATTATTTTTGCTTGACTTAATCTCCTAACTTCAGCGTGATACACCAAGTCAGCGTATTCTGCACCAGCCTTCTCCAGAAACGACTTAAATACGCGATGGTTCAGACGCCTACTTCGACTGTAGTTGACAATCGAAACGACGACGGAAATTGCATAATCAAATGCCAAAATCTTGCTGCATGAAACCCACATGTGTGTGATGGAGTGGCGATTGCTTATCCTTCTCCAAATACACTCTGGTTGCAACGTCACAGCTTCATTTCTTTCCACGCATAGCCGCACCATCAGTGCATATTCCCGACAACTTCTTGAAATCACTATATGTTTTTTTTATCAACGAAATCAACAATTTCGCTGCAAAAATCTTTTCCAATTGTTCGATCATTTATGGATTGTATACCTGCAAGCTCTTCAGTCATATTAAAGTCGTCATCGACGCCATTTACAAACACTAAACACTAAAACTTGTGCCGTGTCTGTGCGATCCGTGCTTTCACAGACAGACAAGGAATAAAAAGAAGATTCCTTAACTTTCTCTTTCAAGTGGTCAGTTGAATTTGCTGCAATATTTTCTAGGCTTCTTTACACGGTTATACGAGGAAGACTGACATTTTCAAACTTTGAAATACTGCACATCGAGGAAAAATCAAAACAACTGCACTTAATACGCATTTTTAACAAATTCTCCTTCAATGTAACTTTTTCCTGTTGACGCAGTTTCTCTCAATGTTTAGAAAATAACTCTAACAGTAATATTTTCATTACCTGGAAGCTTAAAAAAGAGTGTTCGACGTGAACACTCTTCATCAAATTTTCTGCTTTTGTGCTCTTTTCATTCGCAGCAAATTCAGCAAAGTCGCGGAGTGATTCGCTTCAAAACGACGCCTTAGATTATACTTTTTCGGAACCGAAACCACTTTTCAAGAAACAGGGCACAGTACGTTTACATTTTAGGTGGCAGAAAAGTATTTATTGTCCATTCTAGATTAAACACTCGACCCTCTTTAAATCTTTCCTATGTTTTCAGACATTGCGATGTGTCTTACTGAATACAAGTGCTCAGCTCAACTGGAGAATGACTCAGCACACGCACATATGGCCAATGTGTTTTCATCAGAAATGGCTAAGTTGTCCACGAAAATGGCCAATCAACAGCACGCAGTAGGAACATTTAGCTGTTGCAACGTTGTTTGCATTGCTGGTGCTATATGCAAGTAACAACAGAAATTTAGACAGCACAAGCCACCGCAACCATCGCTGCTTGCTAAACTTATTAAAAAAGATTTTGTTCTGACCTAAAATTTTTATGATCTAACTAAAAGCAAAGTAGACTGTCTAAGTGGCCTAGTGGGATAGAACGTCTGAAGTTGGTAGACTGGGTTAAAACCCCGGTCGGGTCATACCGAAGGTAAAACGGTACTGGCTGCCTGTTCAGCTTCGTGCCCGACGTTAAATGGGTGCAAGGGAAAGCTCCACGAACAGTGCTTCCACTGGTTTTCCACCAGTGCAGCATTCTTTGCGAAAGCAGCCGTAGAGTATATGCAGAGATGTAAGCAGACCACTCTTGAGGTCGCAAAGGGAGTCTAAAGCGAGAACTGTATAATGATACTTTGCTTTCTACAGTAAAAGAAAAGCAGCCCATGCTTAACATTAATGCAATAGCATACAGTACAAAGCTTTTCATTCTGGACAAACAAGTTACAAGAGTGTAAATTACTACATCGAATGCAAATCTAACTATTGTTTCTGCCGAACGTTGTCTTTAGCTAAAATATGTTGAAGTGAGTATGTTTTGTCATTTTCGCTATGTTACTGTGTTCACCATTGAACTCAATGATCAACATTTTGTAGTTTTTTAGCATACCAGTATCAGGGTACTGTAGTCTACCTGCATGCATTACGCATGCCAATTTCGAAAAATATGTCAATTCACCAAGAGTTCAAAATATCAGGCTAAATTTTCAAGAAAACGGCCAAATCATCGCAAACGTTAAGCTGAAACAAATGGCTACAGGTTCGTAGCCGCGGCGGTATTTGGGGGCAGTGTCTCCAAATTCTTTTTGTGCCCCCCAAATTTTGTTGTGCTCAGAAATTTTTTTATTATATTTGTTGCATTTTAACGTATTTGTTTTACATATAATAAAAACAAAAATCTTGACCCCTAAAAAGTATTTTCCCCCACAAACCTTAAAACCTGGGTACGGGCCTGAATGGCTAACGGCTAAATTAAAGTTTTTCTGGCTGAACACCTTGAGATTAGGTTGAATCTAGCCATAATATGGCTAAATCGACAACACTGCACACGTAGGAACACTGAGACAAGAGCTGGTGGTTGATGACATGAAATCCTAACGTTAATTTTTGCGTCATTAATTGTTGCAGAAATTAATGAAGTGTGAAGTTGGGCAACTTTTTTCAATATCATCGTTTATATGCATCGCTTGCAGACACAAGAATTATTTCTATTACTGGTATTAGATTGAGGTGTGCAAGTAAACCTTATTGCAATTACTGTTGACGTCAACAGCAGCCTTACACATGATTTGGTTTGAATGGTGTGTTCTCAAAAAATCATCCGGTCGTCTGCACCGAAGATTTTTGAGGACCGTGTGTTGCGCAGGACTGTAAGAAGTATATGGATTACGCGTGCAGTGAGAGGTCTTCGTGAAGGAGTTATGCTTGCGCGAAATACGTATATCGTCTAATACTTTAGGGAGAACATTACAACAAGAACTTGGTATTATTTTGCTTTGAAAGAAGCTTTAACCACAGCATTCTCCGCCAGGTCCGCTGTAACCAGTGACGCTGTAGCAGTAGTGGGCAGGGCGAAGTAGAAAAGTTGAGGGCAGTGAAAAATTATTTTAAAAAATCGATGAGGGGAAACCCGTCCTGTTATTATACTGTAGTCATTGCACCTTTTTGCCAGTACCTTATGTGTAATTGAAATTAAATGTTCCTTTCTCAGCATTGCTGTTAGCTGTGCAAGTTGTGCAAAAAGCTTTATGTTTGTCTCTGCTCTAAATGATTTGCTTCAAGTCGATCTTCATAGACCATGCAATTACTTATGACACTGTTTATGTAAACGAAACACTCACTCACCCCTTTTTCTTTTTTGAAAGGGCTGTGAGGGAAGTGTCTCCGTGATGTCCCGGCTTTTCGGTGTCCCTGTGAGTAAACCCCAAACACAAGCCACAGACCCTGTACTTGCTACTAGGAAACGCACAAAACAGCACATATCGAAAAACCAAAAAACGTACATTTGGGTAAATACCAAAAAAACAGCAAAAGCAGATACCACACAATTTCCAAACATCATAAAACTGAAAAATAAAAGTGGATGTTCGCTCTAGATTTAGAAATTACATGCATGTGGAAGAAATCAACGCCGAGACTAACAGGAGAAATAATTTTGACTGAGGAACAAAACGAAATTGAATGGGGGTGCGTGAAGAGGCTGTGCGATTAGCTGCTTCTGAAGGTATGTGGTAAGCATTGTTCCTGCCTACTGGAGAAAATGATTTGTTCCAGATGCGCAGTGCAGTCATTGGTAAACGACATAAACTCAAATCTGCTTCAAAAACCCTGTCTTTCGCAACAAGACAGCAGGCACACTTTCCGCCAACTTGGCAAGTCAGCAATCAAATCATGTTTCTTGATAAAACCTTCGGAAAAGTGTTATTGTGACCATCTCACCCTGTACTTCAGCAAATGGCTTTCCCACACTGCACGTCATGAAACATGTCGCACAATACACCTTTAAGGGTTATTTCACTGAATCCAAGAAACGCCGATGAAAAAACAGTTGCTGCTTGTCCTCTGTGGACTAGTGAAGCTTTGAATGGAAAACTACTGCAAGCACTTCAATGCTACACACCGCACATCTTTAAAAAAGCATGTGCCTCTAGATGACGTATAGGTTCCTGCTGTTTTTGTGTCATGAAAAAATCATGTCATGAAAAAATGTTTTTTAGAAATTATGCAGTGCTGTCTTAACAAAATCGGTTCCTTTTAAATTTAGTGTATTTTCAAAAAACAAGTTTCATGGCTGTGATCAACTTTTTCCGCAGCTTCTACCAACATTTTTGCGTACACGTTGAATTCTTCACTTGAGTAAAAGCATTTAAAGCAGTGCATGTTTTACAGATACAGATCTCCTGAAGGTGGCGCCTTCCTTTATGCTGACTTACGACGAAGGATGGTGGATCGATTTCTGCTGATGACCAAGCGTACTAACTTTCATTAAGTACGCTGTCCGTTAAAAATCTTTTTGATGCTTTTCTTTCGCTTTTCTTTTCCTCATTGCAATTTTTCCTGTTAGGGAAATTTGCGTCGTGCGAAGGCCGTATTTGCGGTAAAATTAAAAAAATTCTTACTGGCTGGTCCAGTTGTTCTGTTTGTATGGAATTTTGAAACTCCCACACATTTTATAAAAGTGTCCTTCATTATACAAGAAAGGCCCAGTGAGATGTCTGACCACAGTTAACAACCATAAATCAAAAATCTTCACCGAGGCATATTAAAGTCATAATGCTCTAAGTTGATTTTAAGTAAATGGAGGTCGAATGTTTGCATTCTAAATGATCACTGCTCCTCATAAAGGTAGTGAGGATTAGTCATAGATTGCTGTTAACTGTGTGCAACACGTGTGCACGGTGTTGAGCCAGGTCATCTAACTGTGCGAACGGTCAGTGGATGGTCCTCAAAAGCCATCCTGACAATGATTAATATACGCTCGATGGCTGATAAGTGCATTCTGCAAACAGGATGTTCTTCATGAGAAACATCTGACCTCTTTTACTCGCGCGTTAACACCCGATTAGAACAAGTTTGTTAACCGACACTTTGAGTGGCCACAGCTATACTTCTAGCTGCCTCTAACTGCTTTTTTTCTGTCTGAATTTAAGCCCCTATGAAAGACAGAGTGTGACTACATCAGCACTTGTAAACGTTTTGATTGTTTGCAAGCAAAGATTGATACACTTTCCAATATCTTCTTTTCAAATTAGTATGAGCGCAAAGCCACATCAAGAACAGCGTTCCGCCTGATGTGGAAACAGATGAGCGTAGAAATTTCGTGCACAATCACTTGGCCAATAGAAGCATTGCGAATGGCTACTACAGTAACTACACACGTTTTACTTTATTATCGACATTTTACTACAACTTCAGTGACAAGTTCAGAAGAGAATAGGACAAATTTGTTCACAACAGCGAAGTAGTACTCAACCAAAAACTTTGGTGGACTAATAAAAGGCAATGGAGATTCTGATGTTCTTTTTGCAAACGGTGATTATTCGGTTCACAGTGAAAAGTCAGTAAAACCCGCTCATCACCCATATTTTAATCAATTGCACGTTAGCACACAGTTGCGGGTGCAAATACACTTGACAACTTCGTTTTTGAGAGCTGGTGAAAAATAAGTCCGAAGATAAAACGTTATCTTGCAAGTTTTCGATACATCTGGACCAACACAACTGCAAAAGATCAAATTACCTTACTTATGCCGCTTTTCTGCAGCACAAACGCAATACCCTTGAACGGCACTTTTCTTTCTTACGTTTCTACACTATTTCTCTTTCTCCTAGTTTTGGCGCTACGTGGTTGAACTTTTGCATTTGGTAGAAAGAGTTTGTTTGGAGATGCGCTTAGAAGGGGGTTTTACATCAAAAGATAGTACTTGCTCGGTGACTACACCTTCGCTTCAACATCACAAAACTACTGCAACAGTAGCGAAGGCTGGTAACCGCCTTTAGGCGAGAGGTGGTGGAAGTAGTGCAAAAGATGTATGCTAAAAAGTGATCCTGTGTCTGGGGTGATCGTAAGGGGATTCAAACGTGTTTCTTCCCTTCCAACAACCAGTCATAGGTTTGTGTAGGTCAACATCTGTACAAACGTTTGTGTTAGAGATTTGTATACCAGTTTAGGTCGGTATTGTTGAGGTGTTTGTGGGTCAGACTTTTGTGAATGAAAGGTTTCGACGACGCAGCAAGTGACTAATTTCAAACCGGCAAGCAACAGTGGTAGCAACAGGCTGCACCAAAATGCAAGTTTGTATTTCGCATGCACATTGCCACCGTCCGATGTTATTTTATGCAATTATTTTGTTGTTGTTTTTCTTAAAACCTGTGGATTTCGCGATCAGCACTCCTTGGTTTCGGGTGCAATCTTCTCGTCACAGTGCTCTTCTCACAGAAGTTTTCTCATGTCGAACTAGCAAGCGCTGTTTGCAGGCTCATGAAAGCGAAAAATATTTTGCTCAACGTTGCACCTTACGCTCGCACGTGACCTACAGGCGCTTGCACCACAAGTTTTGTGTGCTTCGGCTACATGCCACAAAACGGTAAACGATGCGCTGAAAAACCAAGTTGTCTGCGTGGAAGAGTAAAATTAAGTGGCTTGGTGAAGATGTCTTCTCTGTGTAAAACTACTTGAAAAAACTAGTATTCGCAAATGTAATAAGCAACTGAATCTATGAATAAATTTTACTCTCCGCTAAAAACTACAAAAATTGCTGAAAAATCATGACTCTCGGTATGTGCGATAAGACGCTTTACAAGCCACCTTCCTGTATTTTTTTTATCAAGCAGTCGTTAAGTTCATGACCTCGTGTTCATCACCAGAGCTGTGTGGGAGTAATTATTTGTTTTGCAAAATTATCAAAAAATACACCGCGATTACATGATGCCTAAAACCAGCTCAGGTGTGTATTTACTCGACTGAGGAGATTGTGTACAGTATCTTGAATCTGGGCCAGACAGGTGCAGAGACGGATAAAAGCCAAAGTGAATGAGCGTTGCTTGTGCAAGTCACTGCATCGACTCTCGAGTTTCTGACCAGGACAAACAAGCGTATCTGTCGTCGAGCTTTCGTGGCGAATCAAGCACACTTGCCAAAGTTGCTTTCGTTCAAGATCACACACTCGTTACGCAAAATTCACCGACGACCTGTATGCAAGACTACACGACTTGCTTGACTCGAGTTACGCTGGGTTTTCGAAAGCAACGCCATTCGTTTCACCCATTGACCGGCGCCTAGAAAAATATTCAGAAATTGCTCGGCACATTTGCTTTCCGACTACTTGCACAAAGGCATTTTCGTCAATATTATCTGATGTTACCGGGTGGGCTTATCCCCCCAAACAAAGCTCCAAGCCCCCCAAATTGAAATATGAAACACTATGACTCAGTGGAGTTTTTGTCAATTTTTAGAATGTTAAGGCCCCCCACACAAACGTAAAGCCCCGCTATTGAAGACTTTCTGTCAACGGTTCTGTATTAGCGTATAGTGTACGGATAGCCCCATGAATGATTAGCAAGCCCATAACTAAGGGGAGCGCAAGGGGTTCAATCCCCCTGGAAATTTTTTTGCCAAAATGTGTTGGACATACCGTCGTTTTCGTACATGTTATCGATGTAAAATTTGGGCCCCCCTAGAAAACTCTTCTCCCCACTGGTGTCCCAACCTGGTTACGCGCCTGATGAAAAGGCGGAACATACACGGCATATCTGGCAACTCTTCGACATGATGGGGACCTTCAAGAAAATCACGAAGTCCCATTTTTAACCAATTCACCGTCTCCACATTTTACGAGTTTCTACAAACGTTGAGTTCCTGTAGTCACTGAATGACGTCTTGATCGCACGCGTGCCGTAAACAGGACAGACGCTTTTTTTTTTATAAAGAACTGCTTGGGACGACGACAGGACAACTTCGCTGAAACGCGTTTGCATGGACTCTACATCTTATTGCACAGCTGAAGCTATTTAACTCCTCTCGGATGTACCAATCAGCTATGTTCATGTTGACAGTGTTTTTATAACGTTAGGTTTATTAAAAAAGTAGTGTCTTTCAAACGCACAGGATATGCGCCCAGTACTACGCACTATTGCATTGCGAACAGCCGTACAAAGACTAAATTCCTGCTCCAACACTTGAGCGAACGTTTAATTCCGGTGTTGACAGCAAAAAGACACGGGTCAGATACACTTAAAAGCACTAGTGTTTCTGTATGCTTTCGAGGAATCAGTCGACTGCCATCTGCTTTCGTCTTTTTGCGATGATTCAAACTTGCACATATCTCTATTCAAGTATGTACTTTCCACG
>Ga0210059_1003531_pt1 | contig 25060 bp, 18 predicted proteins | sample Ectturendosymbi2_FD_188042 | JGI IMG/M metagenome (GOLD analysis project Ga0210059, IMG submission 188042) | Ecteinascidia turbinata endosymbiont from Florida, USA - Sample 2 (SPAdes) (version 2) | ecosystem: Host-associated > Tunicates > Ascidians > Unclassified | place: Key West, Florida... | reverse complement strand
CGTATAGCAATGAGAGCTGTTTATCCGAACGAACATACACTTTAAAATCGATGCTGACAACCAGCTGCACAACTGCGTCTGTGGAGCGCGCTGTCTATCAAGATGGCGGTGTTACAAATATACTTGCAAAATCACTGCGGAGAAGAACGATTGAATTGCAATTGCTCTGATTACTTTGCATCGTAATGTGAATTACTCGAAATCAATATAGGACTTCTTGCGCAGAAAACAACATCGTCAACTGTTCAATTCTAAAAAGGTTATTTTCGAAATACGACGCTTGACTGATATTTTGTTCAGATAATGCGACCACGATTTTTGAGGCTAGCTGACGCGTCTTTTAATATGAGAAGTTGCTTATAAAAATATACTTTCAGTGGAAACGAACCCACGTTACTTGGAGTGACGCTGAGGAAAGACTAAACTTACTGAATTTTGTCATAACCTAGTAGGTGTAAACAGCAGATAAAATTAGCCCGAAACTGTAAAACAAAACGATCGTGATTGGCGACTGTCCTCTCGCCATGAAGCGAAATATTACAAAACAGCTCCTGCGTGTGCGTGACAGTGTGTGAGGTTCTGACAGCATTGGAGCGGGCATTGCCAGAGGAAGAAATTCAGAAACACGTGCGTTCAACGCAATATCAAATTCAAGTGTTCAAAAACGTGGATCGTTTCATGTCACTGCGCAGGCGCTATTTAGACAAGGCAGGGACGTCGTTGTTTCGTAATAGCACTATGCAACGTTACAAGGGAAATGTAGGCTGTAGCCTGTTCCAAAACACCCGCATTAGAGACCTGCAGTGGCGTTTGATATTTTATCGGCTTTAATGCTGAGTACTTGCGGTGCAAAGTGGTCTGTCATGACACCAAACAGACCCCTATATGCGCCCCTGCCTGAAACTGCAAGTAACCGCTAAACCTACCAGCAATTCCTGAAAGTGTTTTTAGGCCCGACTGAAACTTGTATAAATGTTATATGTTTGTTGCAGCAAATCATTTACAGTATAACCGTTATTTTCATAGAATCATGAAAATATTTTCATAGAGACATGAAAATATTTTTATAGAGTCATGAAAGTATCTTTATAGAGTCATGAAAAGAAGACGTAATACTTGATACTTTAGAAAACAAATAAAATCGCTAGGAATACAAAAACATGAAGCAACCAAAATGTTAAAAGTTAGTGAAACACTGCTTAAATTTAAAATCATTAAACATAATCACTGTGTGAAACTATACGCACAATTAAATTTTTGTTCTAACCGCTTAGACTTTACGCAACCTTTCAAAAAGCAGCTCTTTTCACATCATGCAGATTTCCGTTGTCTCCACTTGTACGTACCTAGTTCTTAAGACACTAAAAGTTCATATCATGCATGACAACATATATTGGTATTACTCCCTGCAGAAACAAAACAAATTGCGTGTATTTACCTAGAATGTGTAGACAAACTTCACCTTTAAATTGATTGGTGCAAATGGCGCTAAGCGCGTTATTTCCTCGCACGTTTTATTTCAACTCACATAAGGATTTGTGAGTGTACGGAGGTTTCTGAACACTCCAGTGTTTTGTAAGCAACGTGGTTCGAGCTACATGCCACTGATTCATTTGTTCTGGTCACGCGTGCTACTTGCGGTTAACGCAGACGACCAGGTGTTCTCAAGGCATGCCAGAAAAGAGAGGCCTTGTGTTCTGCGATCGAGACAGTGTGGCACATGTTTATTGATTGCTGACAGCTGCGTTTCGTCGTATTTCACGCTATGCTTTCGACTGACCTGCCTATGTGGTAGTGGGAATACGAATTCTGCGAACACGACTACGTTGAAATGTGAAAAGTTTCTGGCGAATTAATTCCTTGTCATTCATTGCGGTTAGATGTTACCCCAAACGTGATCAAGCCATTTTCACAATGTAGCTCTGCATAGCTTGGCAACTGCACACTACTTCGCAGAGTGAACACAGATTACTCCGACTAATTGTACATCGTTCAAACGCTATAACTGCGTTTTCGCACAAGATTCCAGAATCTCAAACCAAAATCATTCATACTTGAAAAACATAGCACGATTTATCGCATAAACCGGATATTCCAATAGAAATGTTTTTTTTTTTATTTGTAGACTTAAACACTTATTCTATGCCGCTTTAATGTGAGTGAAAGACACGGTTCCGAGATTAAGCAGCTCAGTGTCGTCATCGGGATGGCCAGATAGCAAAGTTAATATCTTTCTTTGGCCGAGAAGTCGACATGGTATGGTGGCCTGTAGCTGCCAAGCCGAATTTAAAACTTAGTTTCACATTCAACAATAGTGTTGTTCAAGTGCAGTTGAATCGTTATAAATATACATTGTCGCATCACAAAAGAACATGGCGTGGGTACTGTGGAAAATTAGTATCATGCAAGTGTACGGCCGTATTGCAGAAAGCTTGTCGAATTACAGAAAGCCATAGGGGTATCCTATGTGCATTCATGTTTATCTGGAATTAGGCGAGCCACTCTCAAATTGGCTAAATACTAACATAGAGAATTATCGTGGGATTCACTGCGTTAATATAGTCAAAAGACGTCTACGTACCCTACGATTTTTCTTTCGGCAGAAATGACCTAGTTCATAAGACGTCGTAAACACAATTCCTAAAGATCACAACAGGACTATTTTTGTAAATTTGACCAAAACATACCTCAAACTAATGTTACTATTGCACTGAAGTTTAGAAACGTATTTTATTAAAATAACTGGATTTAAGTTGATTTGCTTATACTGTTGTTCTGGTAGCTGTTAATACTGCTGCTGTTTTTTTCCTGCAGTTAAAAACGTACGTGCTGTGTATTTTATGGCTATCTTTCGAAATGGCGTTTGCAATAATTACTTGTAGCAATTAGAACAACAAAACAATGGAAATAGTGTTAACTGCGATGCGAACGCTCAAACGAGGGAAGTCACGCTACTTTATTGCGTGCAACTGGACTGCGCTATTAACCTATGGAAAGATTGGGAAATGTTGAAATGTACTTTACCTCATTGAAAAACAACGTTGGATATCGATAAGCTGAAGTGGATTTTGTTGTCCAACTCTGTGCTGTCAACTCTGAAAATAAAGAATAAGTCAATTTCTAAGGATCGTGAGTGTGCATGTGCAAACTTAACTGTGCAGGGTTTTTATAGAGCTAAAAGCCAGTTTTATCGACAAGTTACGCTTCGTACCAGAAAACGCAGTTGAAAACACTTCTTGTTTTTTCTGCAGGAGAGAGAAGCTGTTGTGTATTGGCACCCAGCTACCATGCAGTGTGCATAGGCGTTTCCCAAATACCTTGTGGGAAATTACCAGGTTATTTCCCTGGTGAACGGCACGCTGGTGGTATTACCCAAGGTCAAGAGCTTGTGCGCGACAATAAAAGGCAAGCCTTCGCAGGGATGTAATTCGAAACCCGGGGAACAATCACGCGTCTAGAGAATAGCACGCTTGCTGTAACTCTTAACCACTACAGACTTCGACGTGAAATGCCTTATTTTCTTGTTGACAACTGCTTTGCTTTTACGATTTAACCTCCCTCCGTTACTGCTTCCACCCAAGTTTAGATCTGTACCAGCCATTGCAATCATCAATAACATAACTTTATTTGCAATGCCGTAGGAATGACCTTTTTGCTGACACCGACCGAAGATTGTAGCATCTTCAAGTCTACCTGATGAGACGTAAAGAGCTATTTCGAACCACTCAGGATATTTTACTGCTTTCAGGAATGGGTTATGAAGAGTCTTTGGTTCGCGATGTAATAAAGACGTACATCGAGCAGCACAGCGTCAGTTATCACAGTACTGCTGGATTGCTGGAAGATGTAATGAAAATTCAAAGGTATGAAACTGATAAAGAAATAAATTTTGTCTTTTCCTCATGATCCACTCTTCCTAGCATTAAACCTCGCAGTATGTGTGTTGTTAGAAGAACAACGTTGAGAATTTGTTACCCCACTTGACGGTTAAACCTGGAGTGTTGGTTACTGCTAAGGCAGAGGTGCTTTACCATGATATTAAATCGTTTATTTGTGTTGGCAGATAAGTTATATATTCTTAATAAAGACGTATAGTTTTGGCAAAATTATTACAGGCAAATAAAAATCGACTAAGTGGTTGAACACAGCATTCAAAACGAAGTAAAACGCTTGCAACTTTATAGTGTCCAAGAAGCAGAAGAAAGCAGCAGAGTTCTTCAAATTGCCCACAAAAGTGTAAGCCTCCCAGTTCATCATTCCTCAGAAGAGCACAAAACACAGGAAAGAAAACAAGAGGACCTTTACACAAGTGAGGTTGATCAAACAAAAGGTGTCCAATCGTCATCACACGGGGTAAATAGTTGGAATGTACTTGGTCCGGTGGTTGAAGTTTGTCATTATTTTTTAAAACACTTCTTTACTGAGGGTTTTCCATTTTTTATCCGCAGGTTGACCCAGCAGAGTGTAAATATTTGCAAAACGCTAAGAAACGTTTTATGAAATATACAGGGCATTATTGTATTGCAGTACTCGAACCTACCCTAAACATCAACACACTGGGCTGTAAACTAAACGGTATAGTTTTGTTCCTCAACCCTACAAAAATCTTCCGTGACTTTTTCTTCTTGGAGTAATGTAAGCACAAAACTAGAATTGAAAATGTGCTCAAGCTTCGACAAAAGAATCCGAAAGGCAAAATGTCATTACAGCTTTCTTTGTTTGGGCTGGGCATCGGCTCACTTGCAGCATGAATTAAACACATTCTCCGCCGTTTAAATTTTAATGAGGTTGCTCTGCGATGAGACATTCAAACTCAAATCCATCTTTTCGCTTAGGAAGCCACAATGCATTTTGAAACACTGGGTTTGTATATGCATATATGTTAGTTGCCTACGATGTACAGTGAAATCTGCATTGGTCAGGAGTAGTGCAAACTTCAAACCAAATATTTCACGATCACAAAAAGCCCTCATACGCCGAAGTTCATGTGAGCACGAAACTGCACACTAAGCATGTTGCGGATTTCGATTAATTAGGAATTATTGCTTTATTCAGTGATAACAAGTGTTTGACGATCCTAGAAACACTTTTTCAACATATAAGCACGGCCGGACTTTGAGTCTCAAGAGTAGGCCTACGTCTGTGTCACTGCCAATGTGTTACGTATGATTCAATGACTGCGGTATCCTTCCTACTGATTTGCTGTCTAGTGTTGATTGTTGTGTAAATCACTAGGTCATTTGTTATTTATGAGTCCCTCCTGAAAACGTTGCTGAAACGTCCATCGTCAATTTCCACAGATTTTTTGAGATTTGGATTCTTACATGGCAACGAAATACTTCAAACGATTCGCACTGTTCCAAAATAAAGGTCTTTGTTGACGTTCGTCAGTAGACTGGTGTTGGTTAATTCATCTTGATGTGCAGCTGTGCGTTTCACCACAGAGCATGATCGATGCTGTGAGAGCTGTCAATAGTATACAGTCAACATCCTTTCCACGTTACCATGATTCAGGATGCTGTCATCTTGACTCGTGTGAGGTCAACATGACTTAAAAAGTGCCTGTTGATTTGACTAAAATGCTCAGTTTTGAGCAGGCAAACTCATTTAGTATACAAGTTATGAAAATGACGAAGTCACTCACACGACGGAAGCATGTTCAGTTAATATTTCGTAGCAAACAAGGTAATGTTCGCATGATAAATAGAGTAGGGACATGATATGAACTGAGTTCTGAGGTATCTATTCACAAAGATGCATGCTTATTGCTTATTGCAAAGCACTCATAGGTTACAGTCACTGGGTTTAATTGAAACTATATTTCAACATCTGCTTCAGGTCCAACCTTTTGCTTGATGTCATTTCATAGCAATAAACATATTTCTGAAAAGCCGAACTGTGGAAATGCAAGTAACAAAACAACTCCACTTTTTATTTGACTTGAACGTCTTATGGATAATTGAGGAAAACTAGACCAGTAGTACTGCGCCAACCTCTCAACCGAAGTTTCAGTTGATCGATCAATGGCCAAGTGATTCACCGTAGGTTCCTTCAACGTTCACTTGAACTGGTATAGGTCACATTTTAGGGTTCGCCTGTCACCCATTGCTGTCATTCAAGTATTACACAGAAATGAATGCAAAGTAATTACAGTATGTGCAACAAACAGCAAAGATGCATTCAGGAGTTGCTGAGTGAAGTAGGCCGTAATTAAGTCCATGTTCTGGTCTTCAGCTTTAATTCCAAGGTTGTGGCATCACTCGACGTCCTTCTTTTCTTTGTTCGCACTTAAGTGTTAGTCGCTTGCAACACGTTCCTTCCCCTGGTTCGTTTTGCTTAACCAGCAATTGACTTGGTAAACTTTCTTTTAAACCAGACATTTCCTTACGAAAAACAGTGAAGAAGCAAAACCTGGAAGTTTGTTGTTAACCTGCTCTTCGCGCAACACGAAGAGTCGCAGTTCGTCTTGAGTGAAGATTTCTTGGAAGAGGGTTTAAAACTACATCTCTAGAACGTGATAATGTTCGCAAAATGCTTCAGGTTTCACAATAAAATGCATGGAGGTGTCATTACATTTTAAATTGATTTTGACGTAAATTCTTCTGAGGAGCCAACCTTAAACTTTGCCTTTTCATATTAACTTCGCTTATTATGGTATTTCAAAACAAACAAGAGCTGATGCCTAAATTACTTTAACTGTTGCTCAGACCGTTAGCACAGACGTGTTCCACAATGAATGTTGATTCAAGCCATTGCAACAATGTTGCCAGTTTTCAGCCAAGGTTTACTCACTAGCACCACCGAGGTTCCTTCTGGCTTAGGGTATTCTATCACCATTGCTCTGACAGTCTACGGCAGTTAAGATCGACAGAAATGACTAGTGCCATGGTGTTTTCAACAAATTCTTCTATTATTGAAAGGGGTTCTTCATCTACGTTTCAGCATTAAAATGAAAAGCAGTCAGGTCATATAGAAACGTTAACTTCCTTGATCAAGAGCTTAACAGTCACAGGAAGCTTGGAGCAAATTGAAGATTTAAAGGTGAAACATCCAACCCATTTTCTGGTGTCAACCGCTGGTTCATGTATTGTGGTCATTCGCGTCCTACGGACACGAGATTTCCTGTGCTTTTCATTGGCTTCTGCGCTTGCACCAACAACCTCCTCAAAGTTTTTGTGAATTGTGCAATTCAGTGGCGTCGTCGTTGCTCAGTGCATTTCAATTGGCGTGGCCGATTGCGGAAGGACATTTCACATTCAAAGTCAACCGAAGAGCATTTCAGTTGATTTTGTCTGTTACATAGACATGTATTCTACCGTGTCATAAATATCACACTTTATTACGAACTTTATCAAAAAAAAAAATTGATTGGGCGGAGATTCTTTTGCAACAACCCTAACGTCAGACACTGATTTGAATTTTTTAATAGTTTTGAATGTATCTGTTCTTATGGGACTGGCCAGTTTTCTTTACCATGACTTTCTGAGAGACTTGTCATCATTACGGGAATAACTAACTGTTGAAACACTCAGTGACTCTACAGTGCCATCTTCTATAGTAGCTTAAGGTGAATTCTCTAGGTTTACCTGAGTCCAGGACGGTGGACGATAATCCTCAATACAGCTGGTTACTAATTATAGGAGGTTCGCCTTGGAAAGATTTGCACCAAGAATACCTGCGAATCTTCGTTTTGCTAGAAAACGTAGTCGCTACGTTTGGACAGTGCATGCACTGATCACACGTGTGTAAGTTTGATTGAATCATCATTATTTGAAGCATTGACAAGTTCACTCGCGTTTGCTTTACAGGAAGTGCGGCAAGGACAAGCGAATATTGAACACACTAGTTTACACAAGCGCCGTGTCAAACATATCATTACACGCGTGATACACATTACGTGACAGGATAACCAGTAACGCTTTCATAGAAAAATAAACTGTGACAGTTTTGTAAAGCTCATCTAAACGACACAGCAAGATAACGAAAAATTTAGCCGTATCAGTAACAACGCTTTACGTAGATGAACGTTTACTAACCATTTTAGGCTTGCGGCACTTTACAGAGTAGAAACACAATTGCGGCACTCAATGGCGAACGCATAAAAATTTGCTTTAAGGTCTGATGACACTGTGAAAATGTGTTTTTAAATGATATATTGAAAAACGTATTAGCTCAGGGCACCCCTGAAGATTGTCAGGGGCACCCTGTCAGGGGGGTTGCGGACTCGCGACCCCCGCTTGGAAACCACTGCCATAGTGGTTTATAAAAATCCTGTCTCACTTTTCGAAACATCTTTTTTCAGCAAATCTTTAAAGCGTTTAACGATGAACCAAGAAACATTCAAAACGACTGCTACACTGCAGTTACGTTCTCCTCGGCATGAACTGTGCGGCATTGTAATTGATGATCTATATGGCAGCATATACTGTCAAACTCGCATTGAACAAAAAAAATGAAACTTATGTTCAGGTGTGAAAGACAACACCGGATGCTACGTTTGAACTTAATTTTTATTTTGTATCTGACTGATACGATGGAATTGGTGTTTTGACACAGTTTTGCAAAAGCAAACCATTACATCTCTTAGCTGCACATTATATAAAGATTCGTTGGCCACTAAAACTCCGAGACCGGGAAAACCACTGTAATGGTCTGAATCATCTTTTTGGTACTAATTCATGAACCAGAGGAGATACATTACAATCGTAAACATGTTTGGAAAGTGTACTGCAGAGAAAATTTTTTGATATTTCTGTTACGCATGTGTGACGTCGCTGTGACGTACTACAAGGAAAACGTGGTTTTATCCCTGCAATAACCATGGCGACTTTTCAAAGGGCTGTGCATTGAAGTGTTAACCTAGTGAAAAACATTGTTTCTTTTCGAGAAATGTCAATAATGATGTCATCTTTGAAAAAAAATGTTGGTTATTTTCTCGAGTTTGCGAGGGCAAACATCTAAAATTCCTGGATTCCTTTCTTCTATTTTGAAACTCTATTACTAACATTCCACCCAGACAAACTATTTTAAAATTACATAAAAGATTTATCATACACATATCTTTCCCTTTCCTGCCAAGTTTCAAGTAAAAATATTAAGAGAAAATGAAGTTGGTAAAGTTTTCTTTAACCTATTGGCTATAATTGACAAACAAAAAAAAACGAAAAACTCCTTTTCCCTAAATATTTCAATACAGAGGTTGCAATATTTTTGATCGAAAGTATGTCAAAATTCCCATTCATGAAAGTGCCTTTTGTTTCTCTAACACAAATGTTACGTAAGTTATAAGCAAAATGCTAATGGGTATAAGATTATATCACAGTGGCTCCGTGCGATCCGGGAAAAATAAAACTTCTTTCCACCGACATTCCGATGACTGTATTTCTTCAGTTTGTTGGTTAGTTGGACTATTTGCAAGTTTTTCAAGTTGAAATTGTAAATTGTATGAAGGTAAGGGCGTCACCAAATTTTGAAAAATTACAATCGGACTAAATATGCAAAACAGAGAGCAGAAAATTGCAAACCGAAAAACATAAGAAAGTGATATATTTTTTTAATGGAGACTTTATGGACACCATGTACGTTATTAGGCAAATTTTCAAATACAAATTTATTTATACATACATTTCGATAGTAAATACATATCTACCCCGTTAAAATATGTCAGCTGTTTCTTTTCCGCAAACGGCTTGTGGACTGCGGCCCAAACTATCGTGGCTTTCTCAGACTTAAGGGTTTTGATAATTTGCCGCTTACAAATCATCTGTAATCTCAACATCTGAGAGTGGAAGTGCGCAAATCCACTTCAAATTTTAGTTTTTGGTCGTTAATCATCGTCTGACATTATTATTAGGCGTCTAATCACGCACTCGACCGAGAGATTGCGTCTTCTGCTGCAGCAGAATCAACGGAAAACCACGAAGAACTGGCGATCAGACTTAAAAAGAAACTGCAGAAACTTTGGGATGAACGTTTGTGCAAGGTTTGTCTTTTTCTCGGTCAGATTAGAAACCTTCGACTTTTGAAGCGAGATACGTTTTTTTGTAAGGATCGGTTCAGGGATCTTCACTTAAAGCGTTTGTTTTAAGTAGAATAGCTCTGTATGCCAACTGACAAAAACCTGCCTATACTCATTATTCACAGAACGTAAAATAATTTATATTAACGCCCAACGTCTACAACAATGGTCTGATGTTGGCAGGGGCGTACTGAGGTGTGATGGCGCCAGGGTCAAGAAACAAGTTTGGCCCCCTGGGAACAAATGTACTGTATTGAATTAAGTACTTGAACATTGTTGGGACTTTTCGGCGCCCCCCAGTGATTAGGCGCCTGGGGTATTGTGCCCCCCTTGACTCCCTTGGTTGCTTCCCCTAGTTGGTGGCAGTTCGCAAATTTGGTTGATTATTTTCTGGTTTAGTGGTTTACAACATTGATAGAGTCGTTTAGAAATCTTGCAACTTAAATAAATTTTAGATGCATTTGTCTTATGGTAAAAACGTTACTTTACACGAACATATTTCTTGCTATACGAAGTACTTTGACTCTTATTCCAATCCGATTTGCGTGAAATTTTTATGCTCCAGGCCAGTAATTTTCAACTTGGTCCAGGTGGACCACCGGTTGTCCACCTTGAATTTCGAATGCTGTCCACAGAGAGTTCCATAAATCCTTGACAAAGTGTTACTGGAAATTGTAGCCGTTGCTGTACAATAAAGTATGCAAGATTAGACTAGTTGTTCATGAGGTTTCAGCATAGCAAAGTGGTCCATCGTTTTTTTTGTTCCATGGGTCAAAAAAGGTTGAGAATCACTGTTCCAAGAAAACACTTGCCATTTGCCGTCACCATATGTCCAGGAATACACAGTGCGGACCTCTGTGAATGAAAATGACGACTGAGCATTTCGTAAATTCTGCGAGCACTTTCCATTACTTGATTGCCAAGCCTGTTTTCATTTACATCCCAGTGTGGTATCTACGTCGCTTTTGCTTTATTAAAGCGCTTACAACATCACAAAATATTTTAAAGTTTCGTTTTCCTCACCCGCATTTTCGGGCGACTGGATTTTACAGTCGCCGGAAGCAATCTTGCTAACCATAAGCGCGCACACGCTTTTATCATTTTTGAAAATGTCCGGGTGTTTTTATGTTGTGTGTCATTCAGGAGAGAGCCACGCTTATTTAGGAGGCCGCCGGAGGTCAGATTATGTCATCGGGATTCAATTATGATATTAACAAAGTGTTAGGTAGAACTTCCGCTTAAGGCACATCGGACTGAAGAATATTTAGCGAAGGCCGTGGCCTTCCTGGAATCTCCCTAGCTCCACCTACAGGATTACTGTAGAGTGAAACATACAACAAGATGTCAACTGGTTGTGGCGAACTAAAATGAGAGCCATAAGAATCATTTTTAATGTATGAAGATATGAAACTAATCACGTTCACATCTAAAGCTATTTTCAAGTTAGTTTTCATAAAAGAGTTGAGTTTCCTGCTTTTTTCGCGTGTTTGGCAAACCAACCACTGTGTTTTGACAGGTTTGTTTGGACAGAGAAGCAGACATGGTCTTCATACCATGCGGCCACATATCCTGTTGTTTGGAATGTACAAAGGCTCTGAGGATGTGTCCGATTTGTAGGAAGAAGATCGAAAAAGCAGTGAGGACGTATACATCTTAATTCAAGGCAAACTGAGTGGAAAAACGTGGTTTACGACTGTTGCTTGGATTCAAAGCTGCTTCGCTGCGCGCAACTACTTTTGTAAAAAAAAAACAAAAAAAACAAAACGGAAGAACATACGTAACAACCTGCACGTTTTTGCACGGAAACGGTGAATCATGTTTCGTTCAATCTGTAGTTCGCTTCACAGCCATTTTATTATTTGCGTTCCCTGCTTGTGCACGTGTTTGAAAGCGCTGCGAAACCAACGAAAATTTGTTGTCACCGCAACTCTACAAGTAACATGGGCTCACACAAGTGTGAGCAGCTGTAGTGGAGCTATGGCTGCTTTGCTGCATTGTGCAATCAGGTTTGTAAGCTCCTTTGGGACAGTGCAGTTCTGGTGAACGTTGTAAAAAGTTTTAAGTTGGGTTGAGATAAAAGACAAAAGTTGTTTATTGTCTTTTCTTCATACAAAATTTTTACCTGCGTTTATGGGCGCTGTGCATTCGAAGATGCTAAAGAGGTAAATATTTAAGTGCGACTTGCTTTAGTTTCAGCATTTGCCGCGTGGTGTGCTCTCACTTTTTGTTTTCTCAGTGCTTGACGGTTTTGTGTTTACCTTCAGCAAAGAAAGCACGATACATATTAGCCGGTTTCAGTCAAATGCACATGGAGACTAAGTTAATTTACCTCTAATGACAAACATTTCGTATGAAGGGTTTATGAGCGAAACTACTTTTTGCGGATGATTTATTGTACATTTATATATTGGTACTCATAAACTTGTTATATGTTGCTATTTAGGTACTCACACCATGACATGATCTCAACTTCCTGCAACTTGTGTTGCATTTATAACGTCTGTGCTATGCACAGCACGTATGAAAACACATACGTGTTTCTTTTATTTTTTTGGTTAAAAAAATGTGTGGCCTTGACTGTACGTGATTTGGTTCAAAACCACATCTTTCATGGTACTTGCCAAGAAGTTAAACCTCTGGTAGATGTTTCACTTCTCACACCTTTCATACTGAACAAAAGAAGAAAGTAACTACTGTGTAATTGGTTGCCTCAGTTTTTAATAAAAATGTGATTTCAAGGTCGTGCTTTCAATGTGATTTTCTCCAGCTTTCATGTAAAAACTTCGTTAATGTTGAAACGTGTGCACAGTCGATTTCCCTTGCTTTCAGAGTAAAGTATTTTAAAATATTTGGATGATGGCCTACACGTTTTCCACTGTGTAGTCCTCACAATTTTCATTTCACGCCCTTATCTCTTACTTTCACGATGATTCTCACATCAAATGAGCTTGAAACGTGTAGGCCTACGCCAACTGCAGTGCTTCGATTCGTAGAGTTCAACACTTCTCCTGCAGCACCAAAAATGCATATTAAACAGAGTACGCTTTGATTGCACCTGAGGCCCGTAGCCAGGTTTGAGGTTTGGGGAGAAAACATTTTTTATGGGGTAAAAGAAATCTTTACGTTGGCAAGATTTTTGTTTTGAACACATGTTTAACAGAAAAATTTCTAGGCACGACAAAAATAGGGTGTATAAAAATGTTTGGGGTCATTGCCTTCGAATCCCCCGTGGCTGCTGGCCTGGAAATTCTCTAACCGCAGTAGGGAAGACGGTTAGATATGGTTTGCAGGTGCTATTGGTGGAATAAGAAGTTGGTTGTTTGTGTTGCTGATGCGCTCATATATATTGTAAATTAGCTTTGCTAAAGGCGAGCTTCAGCCACACGAGGTTTTTAATATATCCAAGGTACCTTGACCAAAATTCACCAACAGAGCTTATTACTAATTTAGGCTCCTTGCCTACGAAAAAATCCACTGTGATTTAACGTTGGCTGAGGTAAATTGTAACACTGTTGGATCTACTTTTCAACTGTCGCATAAAAAAAAGATAATTCTTCACATAACTACAGTTTTGCTTTGCTGCATATGCTCTTGCATACCGTGGGTTGTTGTGTTCTTCAATATATTGTGTCGCGAAAATATAAAACGTGTCAAGGTGTCTGAAGCGTAGGTCGGAGGATCAGTCCCTTCCCTAGTTTGCGTTATTAACTTTCGTCGAAGGTGAAAGATGCATTCCAACCACGCAAGAAACCCTTTTGTTAGAAATCAGTTCATTTGCAATGATGCGCAACCAGGCTTTACTTTCAGCTCTGAACATTTGCGCCAAGACTGAGTTCACTTTGATGAAACATTTAAGCAAGACGTTTGCGTCTTCTAAAATAAAAGCAAAAAACGAGAAATTGCCGTATGAACGAAAACATCCCAAACATTGGCTTCTGAAAAAGTATCGGACCATCTGACAAATTGCCATCTGAGTGAAGTTTCAAAAGTTGCTCACTATATATTGCTCTGCTCACTATATATATTACTCACTATATAAAACTCTACACTATATATATATAAATATTTCTCACTATATATATGCTGAATCTGCGGGACGATATTGACTACAAAGGGGATTTTGCACCACGAAGAGCAAAATAATTTCTCCAAATTGTGTAAGTCTCACTACCTATTTGACGCTCATGGTGAAGACAAGACAGATCAACAGCGCAATTTCTTGCTTTATTTCCTCACTTTTCCAACTTTGGAAATGGTCGCTATCAGTGGTGATTGGGGACCCCTGTCACAGGATTTTGTTAGAATACATCAAACAAATTTTTATTTTTGCGTTTCAATGACGTCACCATGTTCGCTCAACCACGTCCGACCTTTTTGCAGAATTGGCAAAATGTATTACATACTTTTGAGGCCATAGCCCAAATGGCTACGTCCGTGGTGTAGTATTTAAACTTCACTCTTCACAAATCATCAAGCCATCTCATGCACTGATGAGCGTTGCAATCATCTTTTTACGGATTCAAGGTTTAACTTCGACTCTTTTTCGGCACGTTATGGCCAAAAGAGTGCTGGAGTATTTTGATATATTGAAAAACGTATTAGTTCGCGGCATCCTTGGGTATTGTAAATGGCACTCAGGTTGGGAATCACTGGTGTAGACCAAAGATTGTTCGATTTTCAAATTAATCACGTTGACCCTCCGCATTCTGAATTAAATGCAAGTCGCCAAACTCAGCCACTGCAATTGATCTTTATTGACCTCCAGTGGTGTGGGAATATCATTTACTTTTGAGTTAAAGATTATAACCTAAAGTTGGAATTAATGCACACGTAACCAAAGAGGAAATCTTTTGTTTGCAGACACTTCAAATACTTTCAAACAAGGTAAAAATTTAAATTCAGAGAAAAAATTATCATCATTCCCACAATAAAATTTTTGTCACGACGGCATAAACGCATGCATAACTCAAAACGTTTTTCAAATATTAAAACTTGAAGCTGAAGAGAAAACCTGATTCTGCACGAGAAAAATCAGCAAAAGCTCAATCCCTCGTGATACGCCTTCTTTCTGGATTTTCTCTCTGCTGCAGCTAGAGAGGTGTTCAAACTCTCTGCGGATGCAGCAAGTCTTCTATTTCCGGCTCAAAAAAAAATTCAGTTTTGGGTTTGGTGTTCTCTTGGTGCTACGTCACAAATGGGGGTGTTTTAGCTTTTTTATGGCCTACTTTACCCGGCCGTGGGCGCCAATCCAATGAGCCAATATTTGGGCTCAAGCTTTTTTTTAAACCAGACTATCATCCGAGTCTTTAGAGCTTTTGATTGGCTTTCTAGCGTATCTGGAGCCAAAAGTATGCCACAAAAAACAAAAAGTGGTCACAATTTCTACCCCTACAAACTCTAACCTGGGTGACTAACACCCAGTTTGTATATGGTAACTCGGCGCCAAAATAGGCTAGAGAGCTGTTCAAGCCCTCTAAAGACTCGTGAAGTCTTGTAGTTTAGACTGCAAAAAAACTTTTTGGCTTGAGATCTCGGGGTTTTTGTTGATGTTTACATAACGAGAGAATGTTTATGCATTTTTGTTTACATTTGGATGATGACTTGATCCCCTGGGAATTGAACAATCGAGCCGATTTTGTGGCTCAAAGTTGTTTTTGATTCTAGGCTACAATACGAGTCTTTAGAGGGTTTGATGGACTTCCTAGCATTTCCGGTTCAAAGGTTATGGCAAAATAAGCAGAAATTCATTTGAGAAATCCCCGGAAATTACTCAGCATATTCCCCAATGAATTGGGGTCTTCTGGCCATAACTTGGGCACCAGAAACGCCAGGAAGTCGATCTAGGGCTCTAAAGATACATATTCCAGCCTAGAATCCAACCAAGCTTTGAGCCACAAGTTTGGCTCATTGTCTGGGCGATGACGTCTTAAAATAAAAATGAAAAAAAGCAAAACCTACCCTCACTCTGACGACACCCACCGAAAACCCCACACCCAAATCTCAAAAGTTCATCTGGGCTGTTTACTGTAAAGACCTAAGACAATTGGGCAAATACAAACAAACTACAAACACCTTGCTTTAAGCAAGACGAGAAAGACTGTCAAGCGTGAGTCAGGACCTTGTGGCCACTGTGCACTTTGTGGTTGCTATGGGAAACACAACAAATCAATGCTACCTCATGTTTCACAAAAAATGAGCATAACCAAAACCTTTCCGCTGAACCAAAACTTGACATGCGCAAACTATGGTATTTACGTAGCGACTTGTGTGCTATGACATGAACAGTGTGTCGGACAAACCAAGAATAAATTTTCCACGATATGGTCAGCGCACCGCAGTAATTGGTACAGACCTAATTGCAGAAATGACAAAAACGAGGAAGTGGCCTTGTCGTGGCACTATGTTTTGTTTCATGGTAACGTAAATAAACCACCCATACATGAAGCTTACATCGTCACTTATGTTGAACAACTAAATTTTCACTCATTGAATATCTGCGAAGATAAATGGTACAACCAGCTTGATGCACAAATAAAAATTCACAGCATGATCCTCCCCCGCGTGAGATAATAGTTTTCTTGTTTCGCTTCTGCACTGACCGTTGATGTGTTTTGATTATCGCGGCCGGCATGCTATAGTTTTGGTTCTCGTCAATCACAGCGTTTCAAATGCGGCCGCTGAGATTTGGTTGCCATCATTGCTAAATGCTAGCTTACCTTAAGCATTTTGCAGTTACGCTGATTCATAGACGTCTTGTTTCAAGCTAAATGGGAAGCGCCGTTTGACAGTAGTTACATTATTTCGAGAACGAATTCCATTATGTAAATCTTTGTAGCTTGCGTTGAGTTTTATTAAGTTCATGCTTCTGAAATGTTTTGAAGTTGCAGTGAATACTTTCAGTTCAGTAAGACGAAATTTCCAGTTATTTCCAGTTTTAATTGTCGCAGTTGGTGTTGTGCTATGTCACACTACAGTTTTGAGGTTGTTTACTTTCTCTGACCTTGCTTTAGCCTTTCAACGTTTCACCTGTTAGCATTGCTTGCAGATGTAAGGATTGATGATGCGTAGTCTTACGTGAAATCGATTTCCTATTAAAAGTTGTGATTGATTCCTTGCTTATTTCACCTGTGGAGTGAATTTACTTGAATACAGATATGCGCAAGTTTGAATCATCGCAAAAAGATGAAAGCAGAGCCCAATCGGCTGATTCCTCTAAAGCAGTGGTTCTCAAACTTTTTCTGATCGCGTACCATTTGTGTGTCCCGTACTGTCATCATGTACCACCTTGTTCCAGAAAAATTCAATGTGCCAAATATCAGTCGATCAAAAGTCTGGAAAACCAAAATTGACACAAATGCAACGTGAACAAAATGGCTGTGAGAAATTTTAATGGCCGTTTTTAGAAAACAGCAAGGGAAGTAGGCAACACAAAAATTCAGGAATTTATTAACAGAACCCGACAAGTAAAAACTACAGCTGTGAATATATTTTTTGTGAAGAAAAACAGAAAGTAGGCCTCTTCGCGTACCACCTTGAAGGTCTTCGCGTACCACTAGTGGTACGCGTACCACAGTTTGAGAACCACTGCTCTAAAGCCTATAGAAAACATTCTAGAGCTTTTAATTGTCAAATTCCAATCATGAGGAATTCAGTAACAGAATGTAATTAAAAGTGATCGTCCGCTAGCTGAAAGCGCAGGTTGCTCAAACGTTCAGCTTGGAAAACAGTTGTTCGCCCGAGTAAGCGCTGCCAAACGTTGGGATCAGGCGCTTGGAATGGGCCACCAGCATAGGAAACTGAGAATGTGCAAGCTTACCGCAGATGTTAACGGGTGTTAGCACATGAATTAAAATGTATTTTTTATCAAAGTCACTCGTGTGTGAACTGCTGAATTATTTTTGACCATAACATGCAAGTGCTTGCAATAGATCAGTGGTGCCCAACCAGTCGATCGCGGTCTACTGGTAGACCGCGGACTGTTGCAAAGTCGACCGTGAGGGCTGTTGGAAAAGATCAAATTTTTTTTTCTACAGCGCTTCTAATAAATCTTCCATTTGCCTTGTAATGATTGGAAGATTTCTTCTTTGAAGCATCGTGGCCCAGTAGTTGATATAGTGGCATTCTGACGTTTCAATAACCCCTAAGAAGAATGGAGATCTCATGCAGTTGCTGGCTCCGTGTCAGTGTTGTCAAGTTTGCAGTTCTCCCGCGAATTTGTGCTTGTTTTTTTTCTGAACTTTCAGGTTATTTTGAAGGCTTGCAGGTTGCTTCTTTTTGGGTTTGTTTTGTTTTTAAGTGGCTGTTTTTCGGCAAGTTCCTTTGTTTTGTGAGTTGCATTTTTTCAACATTTTATGGAACATATATGCTGTTTCAATTTGTGTGAAATGCAGTTTGGGCATGTTTTTGCATGCATTTGCTTATTTTGGGCTCGTTTACCCATATTTGCATTTTCTTTGTTTTAATTTACTTGTTTTTGTTTTGTTCAGTTTTCCTATGAAACGTATTTTGGGGCTGGATTTCCGTTAAATTGCGTGTTGGGCTTGTTTTATCAGATTTACTTGCTTGTTTTCGTAAAATAACCTGTGATCACTGCTCCGCATCGCGATGGCAGGATAAACCGATCTGCTAGTTACTGAGACTACAGTAAGCTGTTAATTCAGCATTAGTGCTGTGCAACGTGTTGAGTCAGTGAGCACAAAGATCATCAAGTTATAGAACTGTGTGTGTGCGAGCGTATGCTCTGAATTTATTGTGTTGATTGTAGTCCCGTCGCCACGTGGGGGGCTTTGGTGGACTTAGCCCCCCAAACAAAGCATCAAGCTCCCCCAAACTAAAATATGAGACATTATAAATCAATGGAATTTTTGTCAAATTTGAATGTCAAGCCCCCCCTGCACAAACATCAAGCCCCCCCGCACAAAAGCAAAGCACCCCTGTTGACGACTTTCTGGCGAGGGTTCTGGTTGATTGGATGGTGGCGCTTGCTTGAGTCAGGAGGTTCTCAATACAATCAGTCCAAAATATTGTCTGCACGACCCTTTCGTGGGAAGTTACGCACGTGGTTACAGATGCTAGACTCGAGGTGTGTAGCTGTCTAAGCGGTCTCGGGAAACCAACAATTATTTTTGTCTGTTTTTGCACGTGTTTAGGTACGTTGTTAAATAATGATAAGCTGTATTTTCGTAAAATTGTTTCTAGGTATTTGTTGATTAGGCGCCTTAGTAAGCTACTACCTATATTCAACCAAGTGAGCATTTTTGTGCTTTGAATTGCGCGCTTCCTGAAAAAATGTATTATACCCTTACTAGCAGCTAGCGATCAGAGCTGTTACGCAACCTTGAATGTTAACATGGTTGAGACGAAACGAGGTTTCGATAAGCTGCTACGCCTGCTCTCCTGGCTACAAGAAGCTAACCTCCTCGTCGCAGTGCCAGGTCTCCCGCTAAGTCAGGAAGTATAATTTTCTTTTTCAAACTCAGAAATCCGCCTGTTTTGCATCTTGTTTATTTTTCCGTTTGGTTCATAACGGTCATTCCTTGTCAAACACGATTTGCGTGCCGTGTGTGTGTGTGTACGTGTGTGAGAGAGGAAGGGTTTCTGATGCGAGGTCTGGTATTTGTGTGACAGCAATAAAAAGTGTTGTGAAGTTAATTACTGCAGGCTGGAAACGATGTGTGGGTTTGCGATGTTGACACTGGACCGGTAGGTCTCGGGATGGTGGCTGCTTGAAAAGTAGATCTTGAGTCTAAAAAGGTTGGGCACCACTGCAATAGATTCTATTCTGTCCATTAACTTTGCTGTTATAAGTTGATTGTGAAAAAATAATACCTTTAGTGGTTAAAAGAATTTTGAGGGGTCGTTGGACATTGAGCAGTTTAATGCCGTGAAACCTGACTTATTATCATAACAGCATATTACCATCATGAAGACAGACGTACTGTACTGTAGTTCAAACTAGAACTCGACCGATAGAACTCTAACCCGAATCGGATGATCAAGTGTTGTTTGAAAGATAATAGCTTATACACCAGTCACAAGAAACACTTGCAAGTCCAGTAGAGCCTTTATTCATTGTGAGTCACAATGCAAATCACACAGGAAGTGTACCAGAGGACTTGGATGAAACGCATTTAATGGTGGCGCTTACGTGAGATAAAGCAATTTTGCAAGATGATGTGTTGGCACTTTAGATAGAAAAAAATCCTCATTTTTGACGTAAACTCATTCTTGGCATGCTGACGTTAGGTATATCACGCGCGTTGTGACGCCAATAGCATCGAGCATTGTTACAGAAAGGGAAGTGTGAGCGAAACATTACTTAACACAGAAAACGTCACACAATTTAATGCAATCAGAAACACGATTTCGAAAAACAGCAAATCGTCGCGGACATGGTATTTCGTTTGAGGCTAAAGTGACTTTTAGAGGCATTTGTGAACAGCAGAAAAGAGGAACAATCAAATATATTTGCAATACTTTTTTACTTTATCCCAACTGCTCTGCTGCTTTTGTCTGGGGAATTTTTTTGTGACAAAAAAATTGCATAGCAGTCTGTTCAGACACCATAGTTTATAATAAAACATTAAAGGATCTCTCGCCAGACTGTCCACAGTGCAGAAAAATGATGACAGGTTGGTGAGCCAACAACATGAAGCGATAATTGCGACGCAGTTCCTTGAGCACAATACACTAAGTGGAAATCTGTGCAATCTCTTAAATAATATAGCATCATGATTTTCTTCCGTGAATTTTTTGCAGTAACCTTTCCAAAGGCAAGTTATAATCAGTAAAGCATTTAAAAATTTGAAAAGCCATGAAAAGACATAGTGAAATCATAAACGATGCAAATAAATAAAAACAGGTGTGTAAAACGGGTACCGCAAAAATTGCACCAGTGTTAATTCTCGGATGTTTTCAGTCGCAATGTAGTCTTCAAAAACAACGCGCGATCTTTCACATATTTGAAAAATAAACACTAGTTTAAGTACCAACCAAAATAGCAACCTGTGCGCCGCTGCTGGAATTGAGTGGTGAATCCCCTTCTCTGGTCTTTCTTGATAATGCCTCCGGTTTTGTGTCGGCCCGCCAACAACAAAAACCATTTGTCTACGTCGCTGTAGACCAAAAATAAGTCAGATGTCGGCGAAAACATTTCATCCATGAAAGTACGTGCACTTCGACGTCAAGGTTCAGCTCTTTCAAAAACTTAAAAAATAGGCCTACAAACACTTGCTTTATTGACATGCTCTAACATATTACGAGCAATTGAATTTCGTTTCCGTGTATTCTCTTGAAGCTGCAAACTTCCAGCTGCGGTTTTTCTCAACTTTTGAAGCATCGTGGGCGTGAAACTAAGGGTTGTGAAAAGCTGTGTTCAAAAAGTGTTTTGAGGCAAGCAACTGATTTGTTTGCTCTACAGGTCTTAAGTAGAAAGAAGCAGGAATTTCCGTATCGCAATAAATACTACAGAGTTAAAATGAGAGCAGAAGAAACACACACAGCAATTGCGACAACTTGAACAGCTTCCTTGTTACATAGTAATTGCTGTAAATCTAGCAGCTATTAACTACTGTATTTCCAACGACTTACAAACACTGCAAAAAGAAAGATTGAAGAAAAATGTACATGAACTAGGTTTTTCCAAAGGTTTAGGTTCTTCAAAGCCTTGCCGTGGGAACCAGTGGATAAGTAAAAACATCTAAACCAGGGGTCGGCAACCTTTTCCAACTGCGGATCGATTTCAGCCTGGCATTATTTTGAGGACCGGCTCTCAATAAAAGAAAGAATGTTTGGCACATGAAAATTTATTACGGCTTGTAAGTCATCATGGCAATAATTCAGTGATATATCTGGGCTTGCCTTGCCGCAATAAGATGCTCCGACCTGTACGGATTGTGGTAGTCAATGGCACCCGCTGTGTATTCCTTATGCCAGTCGTTTCAAGTCACTTATTATTGACCAATTTGGCCTTGATTCCTCACGGATTTCTTCACGGACCGGCACCGGGCCGCGGCCCGGTATTTGCCGACCCCTGATCTAAACCATCGACACAAAAATACTGGAGACCTTCTTTCTATACTTTACAAAAAATCTCATTTTACCATTCGATGTTCACAAAAGATTAAATGTTCTACCAACTTTTCGTGTATATATATATTGTAATCCAGCTTTTTACAATCAACTGTCAGGAGATAATTAATTCTCGTCGATGAATGTACGCGGGTGTGCGCTGCAAAAGCCACGACCACGACCACGACAAGCACGACACATGCTACGCGCAATTTGACCAGTTCGACTGGAGCGGCGGCACTCCCGCGCAACCTGCGAGCAAGCTTCGCATATTGGCTGAAAGCACCCGACACACTCGTCCGCTGCATCAAGTGCTGAACCGTTCAGAGGACAGCGACAAACCTTGCATCGCTTGCAACGACCGTGGTGGCAGGCGTGGTGAACACAGAGGCGTTCACCACAGCCCACACAAATCTCTTTGGCTATGGACTTTATTGATATGATCTGAAAAACAAAAAATGTTGTTCGTTGCGGTACTATCATTCGTTGCAAAAACCTGATTTATTTTCATAATTTTGGTTACGGAATTATAAAGAGCGTCAGTCGTCATGTTTACGTTTTCTAGTCAATACATCTGTCGATTTTCTGACGGTTATTCCGGATATTCATCCATTCACGTTCGCAAACGTTCCTACTGTACATAAGTCTAGTGCTATATAGACTACTCCAACAGTGGCTCAGTGTTGATTATGTGTTTATGAAGTATTGGCAACAAGGAAGACACTCTCAATACTTTGCACAAAAACGGCGAAATGTTTTTGCAAAAAAACTGATTTGAAAAAAGCATAAAAAGATATGATTTTGACAGTTGTAGTTGCATCACAAATAATGTTATTTTAAGTAATGTGGGACTATGCGACTATATATTTTATTATATATTTAATGCGCTGCCTTCTTTGAAATTTCTTATGAAATCGACGTCAGCATCTAAATGCCCATTTGCAGTGGCAAAATTCATTTTCGTCAGTGATTTACCGCAATTGCTTTTTCCACAACGTTTCATCAAGGAAGACATCCCGGTGACGAAATATGTGATGAGTCCCGGGCCCATAGTGTCCCGGGCCCATAGTCCCGGGCCCATAGTGTATACGCGAGACAGGTCATCGAGGCACCTCCACTGCATATTTCAAAAATTAAGCAAATTAAAGAAATTTTTCGGTGTCAATTTTTAGTATTTAGCCATCAAGGCAGGTTGCTTTCAGCTGGGGGGAAAACAGAAAAACACGTCAAACTTTCAAAAATCCATGCAAACACAATACCCAAATGATGCAAATGCCTGAAACAAATGCAAAATCGACATAAAAACCTTAAATTGTTTTGGCTAATCAAAAAATGTAGCTGGCACAGTGGTTTAAACTATTCTTTCTTTTGTGGCAAAATAAATCTGGTTATGTATTTGCTCCATCAGTTTGATTTTAAAGATAGTTTTTTTCATTATACTGTAGTGTACTTGTTGAAGGCTACAGGCTGATTATAAGAATGTTGGTGCATGAGGAAAAAGATATCAACATGCACCTTATTCATCTTGATTGTGCAGAAACGCACAGAAAACAACTGACGAAAATTGAATGAATAGCATGGTTTACGTACTTTGCATCTGCTACAGAAAAGTCTTGAATGGTTGGTACCCACTGCATTCCCTGTTAGCTCTCCGTCCCGAGGTCTACAAAGCAAAACCATACATGTAGCTGTTGATATCTTGTTTTAAAAGCATTTCGCGTTTCAGCCTGTCAACGTTTTCAAAAATTTTCAGAATACATTTGAAAAACCACCTGCCTTCAAATAAATCATCGAGCAGACAAGGTGTTTCCATGACGATGAATGTGCGTTGCATTTCAGACGGTCACTTTTTCTAGTTTTGTGATTGAATCATAGCACTTCGTCACAGCTTATACTGGAATGCACCAGCAAGATACATGAATTTGAGCACTTTGGGTACAGCATCCTCTATATGAATGGCATAAAGTGGGAATGGTAAACACTATGGCAGGGGTGTCAAACTCGTTTCAGTTCAGGGACCACTTCAGGCAAATTTAATCTCAAGCGGGCCGGACCAATGTAATCACTGTATAACACCCTTGTTATAAATACTGACAACTTCCAACTGTTTTCAAAATTTTAATGCAAAAAGTTCAAGCTTATCTGAAAATGATTATTAGCACGTAAAGTTTTCAAAATCCCCACGCAAATCAAAAAACGCTTTATCACTGAGAAGACTGTCAACTGACGGTTATTAAGACCTCTGGTTCCGATGAAACTAACTGTCCGGACAACCATTTGCATGACGTGATCCATTTTCAACGACTTGCAACACAATGCCTCCTGGTGCGAAATACAGTGAAATGTCCACAATTCACGTCCTCCACTTACAACCTGTACTTTTCTCTAAATTTTGTCGCAACACCTGCTTTTTTCCCGATCATTGATGGCGCGCTATTTGTAGCAATACTGACAGCACGGGACCAGTCTACTCCGACCCTTTTCAGTACTCCAAGGAGAGAGTTGAAAATATCATTGGCTGTTGTAGTATCCATCATAGGCACCAACCCCAGGAACTCCTCAGTGACAGACAAAGTCTCGTCAACGCCACGAATAAATATGGTTAGTTGTGCAATGTCCGCAATGTCCGTGTTTTCATCGAGCGCAACCGAAAACATAAAAAACGACTTGACTTTGTTCTTCAGTTGGCTGCCTAAACTCGCGGAAATGTCCGAAATCCTCCCTGCCACAATGTTTCTCGTCAAGCTAATATTAGCAAAAACTTCAGCTTCTCAGACCACACGGTTTCTGCAGCCTTTAGGTTGCACGTCTTCACGAACTCACCCTCACAGCATGGCTTTGATGCTAACGCTATGTCATTAGCAATAAGGTAGCTAGCCATCAGAGCTGCTGCACTTATATCTCGGCTACTGGTAAAAACAGACTTCTGTTTTTTCAAGCCTGCTATCAATTCCTTTACCTTCTCTCTCCTCT
>Ga0210059_1003530_pt1 | contig 25064 bp, 20 predicted proteins | sample Ectturendosymbi2_FD_188042 | JGI IMG/M metagenome (GOLD analysis project Ga0210059, IMG submission 188042) | Ecteinascidia turbinata endosymbiont from Florida, USA - Sample 2 (SPAdes) (version 2) | ecosystem: Host-associated > Tunicates > Ascidians > Unclassified | place: Key West, Florida... | reverse complement strand
ATTGACGAAAGTTTTGGTTCATCTACGTTTAAACCTGACATAGCCCTACCAAACGTTAGGTAGTTGGGCTTTTTCATCATTGCAATTTCGCTGAAATTTCATCTGCCTCCATGTGTTCGGGTAAAAATTATATGATGCCATTTTTTGCAAATGGCCATTGCCTGGGCTTAGCAAGCAGAGTGTTGAAAAAATTTCGTTGATTAACATTCTTACCCATAGGCGTACGGGAAGGCATTTTACTGAGGGAGGCGGAAAAAATTTACCCTGAAAATAGCAATTTGCCCTGAAACTAACTTTTTTAGTTTAATCCGAATGGGGCCTGCAACCTCTTGTAAATCTGTTCTATACAGTTAAATTCGTTTATAACGGCTTCGTCTGTAACGTCAAATCGCCTTTAACGTTACATTTTGTTCGGTCCCGATGGCATCTTTTACATGCATTCCAATTCGCTTGTAACGTCATTTCGGCAATAACGTTCTTTATGCAATCTCCTAGAAGTGCCGTTATAGGCACATTCTGTAGTTATCTTGCTTGTTAACTCGAGGGGGTGATGTTCCTTACATGTTGTGTTCTCCCAGACAAGAAACTTGCGGTAATCGCCTTTACTGATGCAAGTATATACGCGACATCAATGGCGCAACGCAAAGGTTAAAAGCGACGGTTCCGGATCGAAGTGTCGGACCCCCTGCACCTGATTGTGTTATCGTTGCTGTGTGATTGAGCAAGGCACTAAGACGTGCACGGCGCACTAAAAGGGGCCAAGCAATCTCCACGTCCGTGCAGGCCGTTTCTACTAAAGATTGCATCTCGGGAAATGAAACACGCACTCAAAATGCATGTGCTAGTGTGCCTATACAATATTGTATCGTATTCGTATACTGTGATTGTATCATGTACAGTACTGTACGATATTCCTATAAATGTAGCCTATAAAACGCTTTCCAAGTACTTTATACAAGTATTGTCATTTGTAGCACTGGTCCATATTACGCAAACCGCCACCAGGGTTGGTCCAAATTACACACTGCATTCACGAAACTGACTTCAGAATTTCCCTACCTCAGCCAGTCATCAAAAATTTGATGTTAATATCAATGCTGCAACTATCGTTTTCTTTGGCCGTGATTTTCATCATTAGGCTATTTAGCACTTCCGCTCTTCGTGTACCAATGCTGCAACAGATAACAGAAGAGTTCTAAAAAGAGCACGAAAAGCCTGGCATTAAAAAAACGAGGACTTGGTCCTGATCAAAGTTATTATATCCAGTCACGACTTTAGTCCAGGTTACACACTGCACTCACGCAAATTACACGGATCACCCCAAGTAAATGTACACTGAATATACTGTATTGAAAATATTTTCACTGTTCAAGATTTTTGAGCAATTTGCGCTTGCCCTGAAAAACAGAGTTTTCCCTCAAAATTTTCACTGTATTGAATAAATTTCCTATCATTCCAGATTTTTGAGCAACTCTGCACTTATCAATCAGAAGCACGAAACTTGCATTGATAAAGGCGATTGCTAGCCTACAACAATCGATTCACAAAGCCAAATGGACTCTATATGAGCGTTTCTGCAGTCTGTGTTTCATTTATATGTGCATGCACTGTAAAATTATTTTTCCTACATCATAACTGTTCAACGACTATTTTTTTCAGATCACGTATTTTCTTTAACAACTTTTTACAAAAAACATTTCAGGGTTAGGTTTTCCAAAATAGATTTTACGTCTGTAAAATAAGACCAAAAATTTTTAAATGCAGCAAAAGGAGCGGTAGCGAATAGCGGTAGCGATAGCTCGCTACTATTTTTATTCAGGAACGGCTGCGGTAGCGTTGCTGTTAAGTTTAACAAATAGCGGGAGCGGTAGCGACGCTATTAATAAAGTAGTGGTTGCCCACCTCTGCTAAACCCTGAGCTCCAATCAGTTGTTTTCTCAGCATATTTGATATGCAGAATATCACTTTGTGCATGCGCATGCGGAGTGAAGTCAGAAATTTCGCAAGTCAGAAATTTCGCTTGACACCGGATCCCTGTTTGACGATGAGTGAATGACGTTACAGTTAGGCCGCTGTTAAAGTGTTTTGCTCTTCTCAGTGTTGATTGTGTGTTAACACATACTCTGTAAGTAATGCGCTATGACTAACCATTTCTGTGCTCTTGTGTTATTCGATTGTGTTTGCAATATGGACCACCAGTATGCGGCAAATCTAAGACATAAAAGAAAATTGAAAACGAGTTATGTTTTGTTGTTTCTTAACAGTACATGAGCATCATAGTAAAACAATTACGTTAAGATTAAAAGTTTTAATCCAACGTAATGCAACATGGACCAAACATATTATAAGCTTTTTGTCAAAGCATGAAACGTTTGCGGCAAACTTCAGTCTTTTTCGAGCCACTCTGGTGTGCCGCAGAACTCAGTTTAGGAAACCTTTTTTACAGCACGATATAACTAGATTTAGACGTTCATTGAGGCCTCATGCATTAGAAAGAAAAAAATCGATTTTTATGCTTCTATTTATAGACTGAAAATTAACCAAAATGCTTTCCCGGTAGGCTTTCAGCAAAGTCATTTTTTCACGCCTCCTGCAAAGGTTCGCAACTTGATGATGGTATAAAATTGCCGCATATTCACTTAAACTCCGCCTTCATTGCGCAAAGGCGTTATGATTGGATGCTATTATTAGACCGTGGTGTTGGTACGTATATAACGTACGGTATGTAGGTGCAACATCAACCACGGCGAATTGAAGCTCAGTAGTTCTGGAGTTCGTGTCTGGGCAGTTGGCTAAGGAACAGTGAAGGCATCTGCGTTTTACTGTATGGTTAATCACCCATAATAAAAGCAGTGTTGGCGTTAATTTAACCTTGGTATGGCGTTTTGGTACAAGTTTTTTTTAAATCGATTTTTTTGTGCTTTGAGTTGGACGACAATCAAGACTTCCTGTTCCTCCCATCCCAAGCAGATGCACTTTACACACCACCAGTACTACAGTAGACCTAAAACTGGCGGTGTATAGTGTGGGCAGTTAGTGTGACTGTTATGCTTCTTGTTGAAGTTTTAACTCTGAGGCTAAAATGAGTACTGTAGGTAGGGCAGCAAGCTACTCTAGTTACACAGTAGATGAGATGTCAAGAGAATGAATAAAATCGGTTATGCAATGCCAAGATCAACCAATAAAACAAATAATAAATGCAGAAAAAAACACAAAAAACGCAGATGATGCTGGGCAAGCAATGCATGATTGATTGGTGGTGAAGGCTCAAGCTGCAGGTATTATAATGTAGTTACACCACTGTTACCTTGTCCAATAATTGTTCAAGTGGATCTCTTGTGAGTTGTGGATATTGACTTGTGTCTGTTTTCTGAATAAACTGAGTAAAATACGGAGGGAGCATAATACTACACTCGGTACTCTGAGATTACACCAGGTGTACAACCTGTCTTTACCACAAAAAGCCAGACCTAGTCCCAGAAAAAAACAGATACTGTAGCAGTCATAAGCCACACAACATAGGCTACATATATAAAACGAAACATCAGATGCAAACAAAAAATTGGAAAGAAAGCAATATATCCCAAAATCAGAAATAGCAAATGAAGGGTACTATAGCAAACATGAACGAAATAATCCCATGACATTAATACAACCTGCCCTGGGGAGCGAGTGCTACATTAGTAGTCATTAGGTTCAATGTAAAATTCCTACCTTTGAGGCCATATTAAGAAAAAATGTGTACCTGTTTCTTGAAAGATGCAGAGAGTCTAACAACATATGTTTGCATGCTTTGACACAGTCAGATTGTTTATATTCGTCATGATTCTTTAAAGGAAATAACTACAGATACGCCTGTCCTAACACAGTTCAAATAAAACGGTCAGTTTGTCAGGTAAATAGCATACTGCTCGTAGCTTAACGGTTATGCGTTAAAGCTGCTATGCCAATGTTTTGCAGTTTGACTCTCACATTGCTGACTTGTGTTTTGTTTTTTTCTTTACTTTTTTTCAGGTTTAGCCTTAGGTGTTACGTTTAGGGGTTAGTGTTACGGCTATGGTTAGGGTTAAGGTTAGGTTTAGGGTTTATCTTTTATGTTTAGTTCCTTTCTACCAAGCCTACTGCACTCTTGTCATGCATTACTGTTACATCACAGGTGGTGCATGAATAAGTTTTCAAATTTCAAGATCCACAGGCGTATCCAAAGCCACTGCCATCTTTAAACACTAAAACTGCATTTTACTTGGTCGGTGACTAAGTGCTTACACATTGCAGTGTTTGTTTGTTTGAGGGCGTGTCATGCCACAACGCGTTCATACTTTACCTGGCCTCAACCAATTTAGGAATTAGAGTCCTACTCTGCAGTAGTGTTGTACCAAGTGTTACGGGTTAATGAAAAGTAGTGTTAAGAATGTGTCTGTAACCCTGTGGTTCTGCCTCCAACACTGTTGTGAAATGTTTTGTTAAGAAAGTATTTGTAACCCTGTGATTCAGCCTCTAACGCCATTGTAAAATGTTCTGTTTTGTCTGTTTTTATCAATCTGCATGATGCAGACAGTGTGTGTTTGTACTATGGACTCTGTGTCTGCTTAAAAAATAAATTCAATTCATTTCAATTGACCAACGTAAATTACAGGAACATAAATGTCAAAGATTTATGTTTATAGAAACATAAACACCTATAGAAGCAATTGAAATATGTTGCCTTTTGTCTTATTTCTAAGTCCATAATTCTTGATAGCTGAGTTACAGCCATTATCGCATCTCATGTATTTGAGTTGATGTACTCTTTATCATGAAAGTAAGAAATATTTGTTCTTATTTTCAGATCTATTTACTTAACTCACTTAATAACGAAAGGCTAAAAAGCAATTGGAAGTGGTAGCATAGACTGTAGCTACAGTAGGTTACTACTTTCTCTCTAACTTCAAATACAGTGATTCTGTACAAGTTTACTACTTTGCTCAGATGATGTCATGCAGTTGTTCTGCATTAACTCTATTGTAGTTGTTCGGGAAGGCTTGTGAAGTCATATTGACAACATTTGTTTTAAAAAATTGTTGTACTGTTACTGTAGCTACAGTACAAAACTTTTGCATTGTTAAAAATTTGAGGTATTACATGTTGGCATCTTTTAAGCTTGTGTTTGACTTGATGTATCTGTTTGTGATTATCTTTATGAAGCAGTTTTGCTACAGTACAACATAGTGCATCCATTCATGTTAGCAGACACTACAAAATCTATACTGAAGTATATACCATGCTAATTTGGTTTTGCATAAGGAACCACAACATTTTAGATTACAATAGATATAACTGATGTCAAAATCATTTTAGGCCGTCAGGCTTTGTCATATGATATTTTGATTCCAGTCAGGGATATAACTTTTGTCCCCAAAATAAATCAAAATCTTTAAAACCAGGGAAGTGGAAGCGGTTCTTTTTCTGCGGAAGCATGAAAATTCTTTCGCTTCTACATAGGTTATTTGACTTGAAGAGTAACTTGGCGAAAAAGTTTTGTCCATTTCCCAATGTGGATTAAACGGTGAAGTTGCACTATAAGTCTTAGTGAATGTGCGATATCAGTAGCGCGAGAGAATGAAAAAAAGCCTAACTAGCATCCATGGCGTTCTTCAAAAAAAGGCAAGTCGTCATGCAGCTTAACCGATTTTATCGGTCAATGGTCGTTTTCTTGTTTTTTGTTAGCAGAAGCAATAGGTGTGGAAGCAAAAGCGGTTGATGAAATAACCGCTTCCACATCCCTGCTTTAAACACCTTTCCTATTGAGTTATGTACTTACACATAATGGGTCTATATGAAACAAGCGTGGGCCTGTGTACTAATAGGTTTATCTTCAAATTTCCTAAATATATGTATGTAGATGGAGAAGAGAAAAAATCAGATTATGTAATGTAATTTAAGCACTTATTTACCCTTCATTTATAACATGTTTTAGGCAATGGGCAAAAATTTGTGGAAACAGCCTAGTGCCCAGCGCATTTTCCTAGACAAAACACATAAAACTGAAAGTTAAAGCTAGTAAGCTATGACATAGAAAATGTATTAAGTTACATTTTTAATTGAAAAAGCTCAAATTAAAAAACTTGGTGACACTGGTGTTTATAGTGCTGTAGTGGTAACTACCTAAAGATGAAACTTAATGAACGTTTTGATTCCATAAACGATTACGATTACCTAAATCATGAAAATTGGTTGGGCTGCTTATTCATGTAAACAACGATACTTGGTTTATTATAAACATAAGTGTAAATGAAGTATTTTCAATCCCAGTAGTTCTATCACATTTAATATGGCAAGCATTTAACATGGTATTGTTTGTGCACATCAAGAAGTAAATTTGGTGTTTTTTGGCATAAAGTTAAAGTATTGCTTTTTGACATTTGTAGATTGTGTTCCTCATGAAAAGCAGCTTCATAGCAATTGCTCAGCAATAAAAAAGCATGGCAACAATTCGTAAAAAACTAGTAATAGTTGGTGATGGAGCATGTGGGAAGACTTGCCTCCTGATAGTTTTTACCAAAGATGAATTCCCTCAAGTATATGTTCCCACAGTGTTTGAAACATATGTGGCTGACATTGAAGTTGGTGGAAGAAATGTAAGGCAACACATTCTTGCTTCAATTTTTGAACAATATATTTTAGAGCTTATTCCATGATAGTTTGCACAAGTATTTGCTGCAAATGATAAATGTGTATTTTTAAGTTTTGGCCCACAAGTTTGGCACTGTTTTCTGTTTAGGTAATTTTGATTGTTGATGCTGGGAATTGGATTATTTCTAAGAAAATTTTATGCAAAAATGTGTGTACCAACTGTGCGTTTGATTATAAAATGCGTGTCTTGTAGTATGGATAAAAAACGTGTGATAAATGTGAGATATGGTCCATGTCTTAGGTGGTATGTAAAGCTTTTTTTGTAAGTCTGCAATAATAAAAAAGTATTGAAGCTTTTAGTTATTCCATGTGCAGCTTTGCTGCTCTGAGCTTAAAATTTTAGTGTTGATGTAGTCTCTTTTTTTCAAAGCATGCTAAAAATATTAGGCAAACACCATTGATTTGTGCTAGATAGATGTAGTGTAGATCTTCAGGATATTGAAGTGTTTCTTATAGTTTCACTGAGGGCTTTGACTTCTTGACCGTAAGTGAACTTTTACACAGTGATTTGAATTCCACACTGCTTTTTTGTTTCAGTTGGAGTTGTCACTGTGGGACACAGCAGGACAAGAGGATTACGATCGATTGCGCCCACTGTCGTACCCGGACACTGATGTGATTCTTGTCTGTTTCTCAATTGACTCACCTGACTCGCTGCAAAACATTTCGGAGAAGTGGATACCTGAAGTGAAACATTTTTGTCCAAATGTTCCCGTCATCTTGGTCGGAAACAAAAAGGATTTGCGGTAAGATTTTTGAACGCGCGCGTGCAAAGATCTTGTAATTGTCTTTGTTTCTAGCTAGCTAAATATGGTAGTGCGCTTTGCCAGAAAGTAGTTTTGATCAGCTCGCATGTATTTATGGTAGTGCGCGTTGCCAGAAAGTAGTTTTGATCAGCTCGCATAAATGCCCGTTCATGAGCATTCAATTTTGTCGACTGAGTCTTCAGAAAAATGCCTAAGATTTTCGTCAAACAAAACAATAAAGCGCTGCATGCGTGTACCAAACAAAGATCCTTCTGACAACGCTCGTCTAAAATAAACGAGAGGCTAAACGTTGCTGCTTTGAATCAAATGTCAAAGCTGGTTAAGAAAGCTTTATTCTGATCGCAGGCAAATCAATTTCAATCAGTTTGACTGTGACTTTTGTGATGGAGCTGGTTATCTCCGGCTAGTTGTTTTTCAGTCGCTGACCGAATTCTCTTTTGAAATGACCGAAAAAAGTAAGTCAATTCGGTCATGATGTCCGAAAATATAGACTAGTGAATCCTGCTATTTGGCGAGTTTATGGGACAACTTACCGAAAGGTCTCAGCGAAAAAAAGCAGGATCTCCGGTTGCATCGTCACGCACTGCCTCAAAGCCAACGACTTTTTCATACTTGTTTTCCTTGTTTTTAGGTTCGATGAAAAGACCCGCAAAGAACTCGCCGTGGACAAGCAAGACACGATACGTCAGGAACAAGGACAGAAGATGGCAGCGATGGTTGGAGCAAAGCGCTACTTGGAATGTTCCGCCAGAACCAAGGAAGGTGTTCGCGAAGTTTTCGAAGCTGCTGCTGAACTGGCCACAGAAAAGAAGCACAAAACACCAAATCCGTTTTGTCGTTGCTTGTAAATTGTTGCGCGAAACTGGTGCATTTTCGCTGCCTGTTCTCAGCCAGGTATAGAGGATACTTTCTCCTTACGTGGCACAGAATTGACTTCCAAGTGCTGGTTCTTTCGTTGCTGTGTGTGAAGGGGATAACTTCTTGTCTATCTCTAATATTCTTATTTTTATAGCAAAAGGCAATTTCTTGCGGGGTGTATATTTCTCCGCGCCTATCAGTGCATTTTAATGATTTTTGGCAACGGAGGTGTATGTGCAGTAAGGGCGTAAGACACGGTATGTGACGGCACGGATTTCTACTCAGGTTTAGTTGTTTAATTTTTCATTTATTTTAATTACACTTTTTGCCTAGGAACCATGACAGTCGAAGTGCATTGGGTATGAACTGTTTATTTTTTATCACGTTGTGTACTTGAGGGCATGATGTGCAATGGAAAAGTTTTTTTTGACGATTCTATCAATGTCTCACGTCTATGGTATCATGGTACCTATTTTCTTCCACCAAGCTGACGTTAAAATTTTCGCGCTTGTTCAGTGGCAAAGGATTTTTGTTGCTTTTGTTGGTGCCTCGTAGATACGTACTGCTAAGCGTTGCTTTTTTACGTCGTTTTTCCGGAAAAGTAAATCAAATAGGAGGAAAGAATTTATCAACTCTTTGACTTAAGTTGTTTAACAACTACTCGTTTTATTGCCTCAGATCTGATCTTTTCAATCGTGATGTCTAAAAGGCTTCTCCAGCACTCTGGAGCAGTGATTCGTTGGTAACAGACAGTCAAGAGAGCCGGTTGCGTAGTGTCAACTGTGTGCTTCATCCTCACCATTGTGCGAACTCAAGTGGAAATGCTTTATTGTTTATTTTTGTGTAAGCTTGCCGCCCTGCCCCACCCTTGTCCAGAACACCCGATCGTCAAGTCGTTTCTTCTGCGATTGTGTCAACAGAACGTGTCCTCGCTGTACCTGCTTTTTTTTTTTTTGTTGTTTTTTTTTTGTTATTACTTTTAAATCATCTGTGTATATTTGCTGCAGCGCGATTACTTTCTTCTTTGAATCCCGGTATGCCATCTTCCACTGACAATTCACTGTGTCCTACGTGGCGTCTGTATAGTTGCGTTTCCGACTCAGAGAAACGCAGCGTGAGACTTAGTACCACAGACGAGAATCGATTAAGTGCTTCATTCAGTCTGTGCAAAAACTTCGATAAAAATCACCCTGCAGTGCGTTTTCTTCTTCTGCTTGCAGTTAAACCAAACGTCGACTCGGTCTGCGCATAGACTTTGCACACGTTAACACCGTCGGCGTGGTGTAAAAACATTGTCAGCTTCCTGGCGCTGGTGTGTCGTGCAGCTTTTATCCGGTTTCATCGAAACTCATGAACAGTATCAACTGCGACTACACTGTGATCGCAGCGCCTCCAGCGGCCTCTGCTCATATTTCCTTGCACCGACCAGAGAGAGCGAACTGTCATGATTTGCGCTCCAGATCCGATCCGGGATTTTTTAAACTCAGTCCAAGTCCAACCATAGTCCAAAAAGTTTTTTAAATTCGAAGTCCAAATAAAGGCCAAAAATTTAACAAAATACAACTTTCAACAACAAAAGTTATGCGATACTTTGCCATTGACTCAGTCCAAACCCAATCCTGATCCTAAATTTATAAAGCAATTAACAGTCCGGGTCCTATCCAAAACCAACAAAATTCGTCATAATCTGGGTTCAGTCCAGTGCTCATCTCTGGCGCCGACTGTCATCGTACGTCGTTGCGAACGGTGCCCCGCTGCTCAATCAAGCACGACCGGGTGCGCAGAAGCGTGACCTCGCTGGCGGTGACGTTATTATACACGCGTTGCCGCAAAGGTAGCAAGGTTTTGAAAATGGTTGAGACAATTTCTTCAGCCACCCTTTCGTGTTGTTGAACAATGTAACTCTTACAGCTGACATATTTCCTTTTTCTTATGCAAGGTTACGGTGCGCCATGCAGTGTTTTTCTTCGTTATCGAAGTCTACCCGACTTACTCGTATTCTTCTGCTTTTCCTGAGATTCTGCAACGATCGCCCTGAATAACAAAAGTGCCCTGCATGCACCTTCATCCGGGTTTACAACGTTTGCTTGTCAAGTCGATTTCTAACAGCAATAAAACAGGTGTGAAACACAGGATGCTGTAAAGTTTTTTCTGCAGTCCAAGAACGTTGTTTTCCAACGTTGGTTGTACACTAAGCCTTTTACAAGTTTCTGTGCGAATGGTGAGATACACTTCAGTGTTAGAATGTTTATACAAACGGAGAGAGTAGTCCACAAACTTTTCATTCAGGCCGAATTTCGAAGCGGATCAAACTGGTCTGCTGGTGACGAAAAGTTCAGTAATCTTTCAATATCATCAGTTGAAAGAGAAAGGCCTTGATTTAAGTGCTCAATACTTGTGTACAGCTGGCATTGTAAAAGAAACATAATTTTGATTAAAAGCACGCATAAGTTGCCCTCAAATAAAAACTTAAACAATGTTTTATTTTTTCATGAACGCGTGTCCATCAATTCGTTCTTTCAAAACTTACAGCATGATAATATTTTTCGCAAGAACTGTGGCGTCGTCGCGTATAAACCTAAATAAGGAACCTGTCATTGTTGACAAGTATCTGTGATTGAAAAACACTCGTAAAGGTGTATTTGCATGCAGCAATTATCATTGGCATCATCGTTTTCACTGTCTCTAAGCTTTGATGCAGTATTACATAAAAAAGACATTGACAATATAAGACTTTTGAAAAGCTCGTTTCTTGATAACTTGCTGAATTTTGTCAACTCAGTGTAGGTGCCACAAGCTCAGTGGTCGATATCGACCCACAGGGGTCATCTGGGCCATCCAAGGGGTCGACAAATAGTCACGAGGTCGAATGGGGGTCACTGAATGGTCAGGGGTCAATGAATAAATGCTGGGGTCAACTGGAGAAATGAAACCTCCAATTCAAAATTATTGTTAATCGGGCAAGTAATGCAAACGGCTTTTTTCAACAAATCAAACAAAATTAAAGAGGGCTGATCAAATCTCAGTTACAGTAGTTTAAAAGTGGTGAGCTGCACTGACAGTTATGTTATATGTTATGCTTACATCTATAGTTCTAAGGATGCTTTCGGATTATGTATTATTTTATCATCCATTTCAAGGAAAAAGTACTCAAATTTGTTTTGACGCATACTTTCCTTGTATTAGTAACTGCTGGGCTAGGCCATGGGGTCTGCAGAAAATTGTATACTTTAATTGGCGGTTAACGTGCAGAAAAGTTTGACTTCTCGATAAAGACGTTGCGATTCATGAGTCATATTGGCTTTGAGAGAAACCGCTTCATACATGCTATGACGTAAAAACTCTGCACGTGTTGCGCAATACGTTACGATTGGAGTTGTTCCTCCCTCCTGTAGTTCGAATTTCGGGTACCGTGATAGTCAGAAGAGTGCGATGAAAAATGGATAAGTTTGTAGTTGTACAAGGCAAGCGGAAAAGGAGTTCGTCAAGAGAAAGAGACTTTTGCAAAAGAGATAGAAATGACACTAGCTCTTGCTCAGAGTCTGCCAGTCAAGTATTCAGTAGTGAAAATGATATTGGTAACTTCGTTTGAGTTCCCCTGACTGATGCTGATCGACGAAAGGTATTATTTAATTGCTGGTCCCCTCCTTCAGGTTTCTCGTTTCCATATGTAACAGTTGGTGCTCAAAATCGAAGTTTCCAGAAGCAATGGTTAAACGAATTTACATGGTTAGCGTACAGTAATATTTACAGTGGAGCTTTTTGCAAATGATGCTTTGTGTTTGCTCCTCAGACTGTCAGTCGTAGCGCAAAACCACCCGGCTCATTAGTTTCGGGACCACACTGCAATTACAAAAAGGCAAAGGAACATTAGAATAATCACCAAAACTGTCACTATTATAAATTATGTGCAGCCATGTTCGATAACTTTGTGCAGACGGATGCCAATAAATCCAGAGATGCACGAAACGCTTTAAACAGCAGTCGACAGAAGTCTGTCGAGGAAAATCGAAATCGTCTTTCCAATATCATCAGAACTATTGAATTTTGCGGTCGCCAAGAAATACCGTTGAGGGATCACAGAGACGCTGGTGCATTTTCACTGAACGAAACTGATTGCAATGGCGGAGTTTTTAAAGCTGCCTTAACCCTTTCAGTACGGATTTTTTACACCGATTTGAAACAAAATTTAAGGCGCTGAAACATGTTTTGATGAATAAAAGTGGTTCAACTTGCAGTTTCTGTTGTTTTTTCTTTAATTTTTGCATACCAGAATTGGGACAATTTTGTCCCTGCAGTGCCCCGACAGTATTATACTGTGGCACAAATTTGTCCCTACAGTTCAATACTGTCGCTCAACCGTTAAAACAATGTAACGGATCAATCTGTGTTACGCGCAGCACCACCTAACCGCCCAATACTGAATTGTCCCATCCCAACTTGATTTCAATGCGAGATAAACGTAACCGTATTGCAGGGCTAGTGGCTTGGGACAAAAATGCCCCTACAGTAATGAAAGGGTGAAGACTGCGAGTGGAGACTGCTGACAAGCAAACATCCGACCTCTTTTTGAAGGCTCCCGGCAACGTTTCATATTTAAGTTGGAGAGTCCAAAATCAAATTATATATTTGATGGGTGATGCCATCCAAAGCAAATTCTTTCCGATATTTCCTAATTCAAATACTTTTCGATACTTGCGGATGAAACCACTGATGTAAGTCAAACAGAGCAACTTAGTTTATCCGTTCGGTTTATCAAAGATACCAAAGTGTACGAAGAATTTTTGTGCTTTGTTCCATTTTCTTCAACAATAGGCAAAGATCTTGCATCTACGATTCTCACCCAACTATCTTTTTCTAAATGGTGTACATGTACAATTTGTTGACCAAATGAAATATCTTGGTGTGTGGATAAATGCATCATTGAAGGATGATGATTACATTCAGAGACAAGTGAAATCACTATACTGTGAGCAAACAAACTCAGAGGCACTTTTGATCAGTGCTCTCCTGCAGTAAAAAACACTTTATTTCGTGCCTATTGCGTGCCAATGTATGCTTGCCAATTGTGGAGCAAATACACGCAGACCAGTATAAAGCGCTTACGTGCTGCATATAACAATGCCTATCGAACTGTGCATTACATACCCAGAAATGTTAGTGTTCGCCCACACCAGGTTAGCCATTGTGTCAGGACCTTTGATGCCGTGCTGAGAAACAACTTGTATCGATTTTTTATACGATGCACATCTTCATCCAACTTTTTTATTCGATCGCTTCAAATGTTTGATGCTTTTCACAAATCTTCATTTTTCCTCAATTATTCAACGCTCCTGAATGGTAGAGACCGAATGCAGCAGTTGTTGGTGAGTTGTTTCGGTATTTGCGTCTCATCAGTATTGCTTTTGTGTAGCAAAAATATGTGGACACTGTGTACACACCAAGCATTAAAAAAAGCAAGAAGTGCTGGGAAAGTGTTTTGCGCCTCTCAAGGTTGGACACGTACTAACACCGGTTGTGTAATGCCCTACTGTATGGTTATCCATTTTCTGTACTCTTGCGAATGACGATACAGCTGTGGTGAGGATAAACTGCTTTGCTCCTCCCAGTGTTGGTCATGTGCAAATACCGTTTCTGTAATGTGCGCTGATGTATAGCTAACCGGTTTTTGTGCTCTTGTGTCTGTGATATGGACCACGAGTCTGCAATAAAATATCATTATGTTATTATTATTATTATCTCAACTTGGGCTTAATCTGGAACATATGCGTGGCTAAAGTTATGATGGCGCAAGTAATATGAGCGGAAAATATCGTGGTGTCCAGGCTAGAGAAAAATAATTGTACCCTTTGGCCATGTCCACTCATTGCTGCTACCATGCTCTTAACTTGGTCATTAGTACTTCACCGCAGTTGCCAGTTATTACAAATGCGATGTCAACTATATCGGACATTAGCGTTTTTCTGTCGCGTTCTTCACAGCGCGTATCGATATTTCAAGACAATGTTGAAAGAGAAGTTTCAGGCTCGGCTTCTTCGTGGCAGAAGCTGAAACCAATTTGCGCCCATAGGCGTAGCCAGTGGGGGGCCAAAGGGGCCATGACCCCCCAAAATTTTTGGAAATTATAGTCATTTTGCGCTGCATAACACCGTAACTGTAAACCTGGCTCTTGTGCAGTGTCAGTGTCATACCGTCAAATAAATTATCATTGCAAGAATTAATTCATTTATTGGAATTGAGCTGCTGACTTCAGGTTTTCTAGAAACTTTTCGTTCTTAATCCCAATTTCCAGGGTGGGGCAAATGCCCATTTTCCTCGACCCGGCGAATGCAAACGCCCATGCCCAGAACGTCTCACAGAGCGTCGTTGGCCTTAGATTTTTCCTCGGTTAATACACGTGACACATTTAAACTCCATCCCACCTCAACCACTTGGTTAACATCATTCCTCAACTTGATCGTCTACACAGGAAAAGTACCAAGCAGCTGGTCCTCAAGCACAACTATCCCGATCTTCAAGAATAAAAGAGACCCAGCAGTCTGTTCTAACTACCGACCCATCAGATTGTTATCACACACAATGAATATTTTTGGAAGAATTATTGACAAACGTCTATGTAGCATCATACATTGAGCACCAACCAACGTGGATTCGTGAAGGGTTGTAGCACCATCGACGCAATTCATGCAGCTAGGTTACCACTCGAAAAACACCATGAGAGAAAGAAACCACTGCACACTGCCTTCCTGGATCTTGAGAAAGCTTTTGACCGTGTATTACACCAGGTAATCTGGTATGCACTACGAGAATACTACGTGCCAGAACAGCTGATAAACTGGATCAAAATGCTATATATCAACACCAGGAGCCATGTTCGCTGCCCTGATGCCGGCACATCAGACAACTTTTCAATAAGTAGATCAAGGCTCTGCCTTATCTCCTATCCTCTTCGTTGTCATGGACACCATAACGCGTGACCTTCAGCAATCTATCTCATGGACACTTCTCTATGCTGATGATGTTATGCTTGCCGACACCACAAGAGAAAGTCTACAAGAACATATTCTACTCTGGAAAAACCGCCTCAGCCAATACGGCCTGCACCTCAACTTAAACAAAACCGAATATTTAGAAACCAATCCGACCACGTACACCATTGAAGTGGACGGAAGCAAACTGAATAAAACCAGTTGCTTCAGATATCTGGGATCACGACTGAGCAGTGATGGTGGAATGGAAGATGAAATAAGAACAGGAATAAAGGCAGCGTAGATGAAATGGAGGGAAGTAACTGCGGTCCTCTGCGATAAAAGAATGCCGATCCGCCTAAAGTCACTAATTTACAAGACTGTTGTGCGGCCAGTTGCCCTATATGGCGCTGAATGCTGGCAAACAACTAAAACCACAGACGAAAAGTTACACGTGATGGAAATGAGAATGTTGCGATGTGCCCTTGGTTTTACCCGCTTGGACCGAATCAGGAACACATCTATAAGACAACAACTGGGAATTACAGCCATTACAGAGAAAATGCAGGAACATAGATTACGCTGGTACGGGCACGTACTGCGCGCGAACCTATCCACAGTTGCCAGCTTGGCCTATAACATGCACGTGGATGGAAAGACCAAAACAAAGATGGTAGGACAAAACATTTAACGACCTCAGGAAAACTGGATTACAACCAACGGATGCTAGCAACAGACAATTATGGCGATCACACTCCAACCGAGACAAAAGCCAGGATGAAGATGTTTTTATACATGCCAAAAATGTTGTTCCCTAGTTAAAATAGTGTCGACTGTTCTTCAACTTCTCAGGACAGCTATTGCACTGCCGAAAACAAAAAAAAAATTGCTGCTGAAGGAAAACAGCTAATGCGCTGCTGAAGCTAAAGAAATTTCCGATGTAAATGTGGGTAGATATTCTTTTCAGGAAACAGATAAATCTTTGCAACCTTGCTTTACTCAGGCAGCTGAAAGTCGATCAATATCTTAATAACGTTTGTTCTTGTTCCGATCCCATAGTTCTGAGGTTCATCATGGTCTAGCAATGCACACGCCGTAGGTCTACTGTGTAAACGGCAGGAAGTAAAAAGTCAAAGTTTTTTTTATTGAAACTGATTTGCCTCCCTAGACATAGGCCTATCTAAAAAACGCATTAAAAATGTTTTATCATCAACAAAGTAACTACAGTTAAAGTTCCTTTTACGCCATGTTGTCTCACCAGGACTCTGAAAAGAGACGTGCCCTGCTGTCCTATGCTATGTCTACACTGCGAATCGTCTCAAAATCGACACCAGAACCGGATTAGTGGTTTGTGGGTCGTGTTCGTTGGGCTCACTTTTAATACACGCGTGGGGAAACGGAAGCTCACTGAGCACTTTACGCATGCTTAAGCTGACTAACAGAATAAAAATTTACCAGCAAGGTGTTCTGGAAACCTTGATTTTTTGTAGGTTTAGTTTTGCTTATGTACGATATTTCATGAAACGAAACGTGTTCATTTGCATTGAAATCTTTCAATTTGTTTGTTTTTCAGCAAAGTTATTTATTTTCTTCTTGGGAAGAGGGTCATTGCGAACAGGCGTTCGCGTCAATAGCGCAGCAAAGAATTTTGTTTGGGAGGGGCCAATCGAACTTATTGACGTCGTCTTGAGTCTGACTGTTCCGTCTGTTTATTTTCTAACAGTTTAAAATTGATATAAAGCACCAGTTAAACTTTAGCTAAAAACATACAACATCTCAGTCACGCCGGAGAACGGGACATGACGGAGACGGTTCCTCCTGCCCTTTCAAAAGGGGGTCCGGAGACGGAGATTTTATGACTAGATCAACTTGAAACAAATTTATTGCAGTTTTTGCGCATCAATAAAATGAAGAATGGTTTGCTATAATTTATGTTATAGGAAAGCAGACAAATCACCAGATATGAAAGGAATATTATCACATTTTTTGTTTGCTGTTATACTTAAATCCTACAGAAAAATTGCGTAACTACTAACTAGTACACACCGCGAGGACTAAAGCGATCCTAAGAGTTCAAAAACTAAAGTATAGACTTGATTAGCCATTGAGGTCAAAGGCCTATAACAAAGCCCATAAAACACATTTGTTGTGCCACATCCAGAAGGTGAATAAAACAAAATAATTTTCTTATATACTAAACGCCTATCAACAACTGACGCAGAGCAGTATATTTTGCGAAAGGTCTACAGAACTGCGCAAAAAAAACTGTGTTACACCATAGTGCCAAGCCAAGGCTTATGCTTGCTTGTTGCAAGGTTCGAGTAAAGGCACAGTCACGCGCAGGGGCGGAGCCAGACATTTTCATTTGGGGGGGCCACTGGAGGGGCCAGTTTTGCAACAAGGGGAGCTGTCAATGGTCTGTGTAAGACTTTCAGAAAGAGACCTGAAAAATTTTTGGGGGGCCACTGGGGGGGCCAGGCAAAATTTTTGGGGGGAAGTGGTCCCCCCAAATGAAAATGTCTGGCTCCGCCCCTGCGCGGAGCCAGACATTTTCATTTGGGGGCACTCCGCCCCTGCGCGGGGGCAGTGGCCCCCCTGGCACCCCCTAGCTCCCCCCTGGTCACGCGTGACGGAGGCAATGAGCAGGCTATCCATTTTATAGTAATCACCGAAGACGCTGTTCTGTCCGAGATTAAGCAACTGAGCGTCGCGATTGGGGTTGCCAGAAAGCAAAGTTACCATCTTTCTTTGGTCGAGAAGTCGACATCATATGGCGGACTGTAGCTGCCAAGCTGCATTTAAAAACTTAGTCTCAAATTCAACACGAGTGTGGCTCAACTACAGTTGAATCGTCGTAAATATACTGTAGTAAACAACTACCATGCAGGTGTACGGCCACATTGCAGAAAGCTCGTCGAATTACAGAAAACCATAGAGGTATCCCACGCTGCGTGGAGCTGTGCAAAATGTATGATTCATGTTTATTTGGAATTAGGCAAGCCGCTTTGCGATGCAACCGGCTGCCTTGAAATTCTATGTGCACCATGCTGTTCTCAAATGGAAGAACGACACAGATGTTATTGTCAAGTGACGGCTCGTCAAGAAAATGGCCCGGCGGGCTGCGAAATTTCATCTCTGGTTGAACATGTTGCAGGATTGTCGCCCTGGTTTTTATAATTAGTGGCGTTTCCAGTCACTCCAGCAGTCCAAATCTTATCAAACTCGTAATTTTCAGTTGTCCTTATTGATACATAGAAAACATTCACTTTAGTTTAATGAAACCAAACCCAAACCCTAAAGCGTAAACACGAACTCAAAAGAATTAATAAACCGGTCCCATCAAAAGTATGACGCATAACCACTGCCACCAAAGCGAATGCTGCAAAGGTGAGAGTTGAACCCAGTACCACTCGCGTATTGAACTTGGAACATTCCGCTCGACTACTAAGGCGTTATTGATAGCACGATAAAACTTAGCATTTTATCCAAACCGTATCATGTCAGCAGACCCAGGCGAGAGCCACTTTCTTTGAGATGGTACTTTAATCATGTTCATTCAAATAAAGCGTAAATTTTCCAAAAAATTCAAACAGTTTATGATTTTACACAAAATTTCTGTTTTTTCTAACTGGATTGTTATTCTTTTCCAGTAAAATTTGTATCATGAATCAATTACAGCTGCAATGTTCACCTTACCAACAAATAAAAGGTCTACTGGAATGCTTATACTTGGCTTGCCAGATTTTTCATGCTTCAAAATTTTCACATTTCAATATTTTAAATCAGTCACACCTTTTGCTGTCCAAGAATGATATCCACCAACTACTGCCGTACATCTTCAAAGGCCAACCCTAGACAGCAGCTCAACCGCTTAGCCTACTGTTACAAGCTGCACTGGTGCAGATAAACGAAGGGCTGTATTTTCGCAGCCCGAGATTAAAGACCAGATTTGAATCCAATGCCGCCAATATCGTCAAAGCACTAGTGAAAGCATTGTTAAACTTAATTATAAAATTCAATGTCCAAGTAAATCAGGTAGTAAAAAGCAGTCACGATCATGTTTTTTCTTTCAAAATTCATCCTCAAAATAACAAAAACTCTTTGCGGTAGACGGATATACCACCATGTTTCTTGTAGCCAACTGTTTGACTTCTTTCCTTTAGGGCTGTGCCGAAGACTGCCCCGAAATCGCCAATTTCATCGGCAAGCGTGCTGAAAACGTCATCGCATAAGCGGCGTCATTGGAAAAGAGGGAAACTTTGGTTTTGTTGCATTCTTAGGAAACGTTGAGCCAAAATGGTGTCGGAAGTACCGAAAATGATTGTGTTGTGAAATTTCGTAACTAAATCCAAACTTATTTTGGCCGTTTGGCGGAATCTTTTGCCTTACTTTTTTTAGGGAGGGCTACATCCCGGCAGCCCGTCTAGACGAGCCGCCCCTTGGATTCTAAGGGACTTGGCACGGCATGCCGACTAAACAGTCCTCCTAGTTGCGCCCCTGAATGTTTGTATGCAGTCTCGATGTTGGTCTGCACAATTGCAAGAAATTTAACCCCGACTTCCATCTGTGCCAGAGCTAAACCAAATAACATGTAGCGGCGTAAAATTGACACTGGGTAAAGTTTGGAAGGGACACATTCCCGTTAAAAAAACTTCTATGTTGTCGAGCATGTAAGCGCTCGCGCCCCCCTGGAACTTGTTTGGCGCCCCCCAGTTAAGAACCACTGCTTCAGACACACAAAGGCTAGTGGCAAAGCATGTGTTCAATAGACCAGTATAGCAAGAACCTTCAATAGAGTTTTTTTCACAGGATTTCAAGATCCTTCTATGCTTCGGAGACGAACTTCTTTAATACTTTTTACTTTTAGCGGTTTGCGCCCCTAATTCATTTTCTACACACCGAACATTTCTAAGCAAAGTGCATGGCAATAAATCCAATTCATTAGCACCACTGACATCACAACTCTTCTACTGAGTTACTGAACTGGTACTACACTCAACGCAAGGCTTAAAGAACTAAGTGAGTTGAAATCAATTCAAGATCAACTACTCACTGAACATAAGTGTGTCAATGAGTAGTTGAAATTCAACATCAGCTATTCATTGGCACACCTTCTCATTGTGCTTTTGGAGCTGAAAACGCTGTGGATCACAGCCTCATGTGCAAACTGGGTGGATACATATCCATGGATGCCGGAACCATTTTGAAAGTGGGGGGCACAAGTGCACGTCAAAAAACTATGGAAAATTTTTGCGGTTTGAATTGAAAATTGTGACGTCACAAGCATTGAAAATGACGTCATTGAATTTTGTCAGCATGTTCAAGCAATTGTATGCAATGTTTCATAAGCTCGCAACTACCCCTGTCTGCACTACACCTGCCCTATACACTGACTGAGCACATAAATATAACTAGTTGTTCTTAGTCTTACACAAAACTCATTCACAAGTAAGCACACAAACGCAAAACTTGCACAAAGCCAAGGGAGCGTCCACATGAGTGTTCCATCTAAAAAAATTTTACACTGAACAAATTTTTGTTGTAGTGCGCACGCAATTGCGCAACCATAGACACACAGCCAGTGTAGCGTTTTAAGCGATAATTGCACAATATCAATTTTTGAATGTTGCAAGTGCGCGAGAATGAGATTTCACTGCGCAAAACGGTCTGGTGGTTCTTCACAGTTGCAAACCGTAGAAGGAACATCGGTCCACATATTACATCGTCAGATAGGGGTGAGAGGGCTTTCAAAATGATGATGGAAAAATAGATACCTAAAATTCTGATGACGGAATATGTGAACGAGCCCTAGTAACAACAGATGTTACGATGCTACAGTACAAAGTTCTTTCCAAAAAAGTTAATTTTGTTATCATTTTCTGGTAATAATTCTTGCAGTATTGCCATGAGATCAACCTGATCTATTAACTGTTTGTGAACGTGCAAAGGCATCCTGTGGTTCAAGTGCTTTTGGTTAAGTTTGTTTGTTAAGTAGTTCTTCAGCCATCGAAGGCACGAAAATGAATGTCTGCTGTAGCATTGACATTGGTTCTGTCAAGTTAGGCCCGTCGCCAGAATTTCACAGCAGGGGGTCCAAAACCCACACGGGAGGCCACATTTCTAAATACAATATTTGATGTAAGTCGCAACCGGGGATCCAAACATGAAATGGGGGGAAATATTTTAAATGGCGGGCCGGTCGCCACTGGCCCCCCGCTGGCGACGGCTCTGTGACAAGTACAGGGGTAAAATTCGTACAGTACTCTAAACTCTCCTTAGAGCATGGGCGTCGCAAACGGGGGGCAAGGGAGCTTTGACCCCTGGATTTTGAAATTTGAAATTTTTCATTACGTTTTTAGCAAAAATGGTTGTTTTCTTAGTTTACAGAAAAAAATAATAAATTTCATAACTTTTGGCCACCCCTGGAAAATTTTATGGTTAGCTGTGAAAAAATCCGCTAATACTCCCCAACCCTGGAAAAAATTCCTTTCGATGCCCACGCCTCAGAGCAAAGGTAAGAGCTTTGCTGACATCACGCGCGTTTCGAAGGTATCAGGTACAAAAGATGATGATATGTTCTTCAATGGTTTTATTTCAGTTATAAGTGCATCGACATCTATGTCGTCATGCACTTCTAGATAATAAAATGCAGAGACAAGACAAAGCATATGTAGCACCAATTTCTCGATTGTGTGGCACGAAATTTTTCCTACACACGAGGTTGAAAAATTACACCATTTTACAAAAATGGTGCAGTATTGCACAATCTGGCAACACTGTTCTACAACACCAATGCGGTAAGCAAGGCCGAGCAGAATGACCAGATTGAGCACGGTGTATTCAGTCAAAGATTTACAAAATCCTGCCAAATTACAAATGACATATTACAAATAACATTGCCGAAAAACGGGCAAATATCTGCACATTATATGTATCAAACGATTTTGCGAACAATGGACACAATTCTAATTCTGTTACTTAAACTCATTTAGGTAAAATTCAAAATTTAAAAGTGGTGGGCCTAGGCTCCCCCAGAAAAAATGGGGGGGCTTAGGCCCATGCGGCTCCCCGCTTCCGCCACCTATGTACATATCAATCAGGTAGGCTACAATTCAGTGACAGACTTTTGAAGTGAGGCACAGCTTATGAGAGAGGTCTGCCGAGATGTTCAACTAGAACCCACACTTCTTCAAATTTCAGAACACAAGTTTAATAAAAAAGCTAATAGCCTGCCGCTGACCATGCAAATTTATATATTTCTGCTAGAGAGCTCTTTAGTCGCCGTTTATGAGTAGGCAAAATTGGGACGCGGGATCAAAATTCAGGATCAGATAGTCTGACTTGACAAGAACTAACAAAAAGTAATAAAAAGTTGCTTAAATCACAACAGAATTCAATTGTACAGTAATACTCATCTTAACTAACTTCTCCCTCCTTTCTTGCTCACGAACGTTAGTTGTTACAATACAGCAAGATGCTGTCATAGAACGAATGACACAGACAACATCTATGACGCAATATTAACAAAGTTAACAAAGCTACTATGCTACAGTAGTGGTTCCCGAAGTATAGGTCGCGACCCAAACAAGGATCGCGAAGGGTCAACAAATGGGTCGAGTCGAGCAGAGGCGATCCTAGGCGAAACTTCAATTACACCAATCGCATTGAAATATTGATTATGTTTGTAGTAAAATACATTGCTTTATAGAGAGTGGACCACACTACCACTGCCTCTACTTGCCTAAGTCTGTCTGTACCATATAGGGACTTGAGAAAACAGTAGATTGCTGACATAGAAAAGAACTGAGCAACTTACTGCCAAAAAATCATCCATGCAGTCCTTAGTTTATTCGGTGTCCGTTCAAAACAGACCTGTTCATACCAGACTACTCATAACAGACCATTCAAAACAGACAGCGTTCGTAACAGACCTGTTCACAACAGACCCACTCATAACCAGACCACATTACAACAGACCAGTTCGTAACAGATCAGTTCGTAACAGACCTACTCATAGGTGACTGTGTTCATAACGTATGGGTGATTTTAGCTCTAAGGAAAACTGTTTGTAGCAATGAAGACTCAAGGGGCCCGTAGCGTGTGTGATTGGCGATTAATTTCGTCATAAAATCATGAACTGCAGGTTTCTGCCGTACTGCGAAGAAATACGTGCTGATAATTAATTACTCTTTGCGGTAACGGTGCTAAAAGATGGTAGAATGATAGCTTTTCTTGCGTAAAACACCATTACTAAGCACTTTTCCGAGAGTGTAGCAAAATCTTTTTCCATCTGGGCGACACAAACCCACCCATTGTATATAACAGTGCATCTCAACATAGGTTTAATAAGGTTAGCTGTGGAAAAATTGATTCTATTCGAATAAAAGCTGATGATGCCTACATCGTAGGCGAAATATACACTCTGTAAGATCTTAAAGTGTCTGATTCTTTGCTGAGAAAGGATATCTTTCCATAGACAGTCTAGGTTTAATAAGAGAAGGCAATTTTCTGGGAATGCAAAGAATATTTTGTCCAAGTTCCTCTAAAATTACCCGAAAAACTTTTATGAGAAAAACTTCCTCCTCACAAGTTTCTGTAGCCGTTGGTACAGTATATTTTCCTCTGCTAAGTTGCCATAAACCTCGAAATAGACAGTTTGGTACTTGAAATTTGGTTATAACCAAAGTGAAAAATGGACGCTAGGCTGTGCAAGAACATTGTCAGAAGTCAACTCTGGCGTAGTACTTCCGAGCATCGGCCTCACAGGCACAGCTCTGGTTTGGCGTTCCATTCGCATTCCAGCTGTTGCTATCAGCAGGGAACCTCACATCTAGCTGAGGTAGACGTAAAACTACATCCTTCTCTGAGAACATAAATGTGATATACGTGATATGTACTTTGTCATATTATTTGGCCTACATCATGATTACGCCGTGAGTCTCACAACATCGTCTTTTCAACTGCCCACACAGGCTCTGCAACATACTGTATGGAAAAATGCGTTTATCCAAACACTGTAGCTGAAACTGAAAACAATTAAAAGTTTTTCTGTGCTTGTCTGGCTTGGAATCTGCTAATATGAATCAGGCGCGTAGCCTGGGGGGGAACAATGTGGCAATTGCCCCCTCCAATTCCGAAAGTTATACGAAAATTTTCAGGTTATTAAAGTTGTTGATGCAAAGCCAGAGAAATCCTTCAATGAAAATCAGCGTAACTGCTTGAGAAACCTATCCTACTTTAGTTTTTATTTGAACCTGATCAAAGCAGTACGGTTTACCAATTGTCCATGATTAATCTGACGTTGTGTACAGTGTAAATGCTGGAGAACTCATATCATGGCTGTGTAGCAGTTGACTGCATCGCCTTGAACTACTGAGGCAAGCAGAAGAGAAAGATGGCAATTCGGGCATTAACTAACAGGAAAGCAACCAGCAGCAATAGAGCTCCCTCGACGAGTTCACTCTACTACCACTAGGTTGCACTATCATTATATGGGGATAAGAGAATTACGATAATTCGCTTGTGGTGAATATCACAGTGACTTGTTACTCATGGGCAGCATCTAGCGGTGACCATTTGTTTACATGTGGCGCCATCTTCTGGCCGCCACAGCTGACCTTTACCTGAGGTTTGCTCCCTGTGGAAGTTGGTGATAATGAAATACAAGCACACTTAAAAGCACTAGTGTTTCTGTATGCTTTCGAGGAATCAGTCGACTGCCATCTGCTTTCGTCTTTTTGCGATGATTCAAACTTGCACATATCTCTATTCAAGTATGTACTTTCCACGATGGGTGTAA